>ULTF01020838.1_pt1 | contig 102020 bp, 90 predicted proteins | sample 1957371 | NCBI WGS metagenome assembly ULTF01 (sample SAMEA4835727, study PRJEB28245) | human gut metagenome | biome: gut microbiome; material: fecal sample | place: Denmark | collected 2008
GGCTGATTTCCCGCTGTTTGGGTAGAGATTTCCAACAAGCAAGCCTGGGATTCTCTGCCCTTTTCGGCAGTTTCTCGCCTTTTGGGTAGAGATTTACGACCGGCGGCTACTGGGAATCTCTACCCTTTTCGCCTGATTTCCCCGATTTGGGTAGAGATTTACATCCGGCGGCACTGGGATTCTCTACCCTTTTCGGCAGTTTTCCACTATTTGGGTAGAGATTTGCAGACGCCGTGGCGGAATGCACGGGTGTTGCATCCCACATCCCACGCATTTAATGACAGCAACCCACTCAATGCCTGCGCCTGCCCCATGTTGCATCCCACATCCCACACGCTTTATTTCAATAAAAAAACTTTGGTTACACTTTTTAACTATGCGTAACCAAAGTTCTGTAATTTACTATTATTTTTCAACAAATGTAACAGGACATCCTAATCTGTAGTGACCTTTTATATATTCAGCGATTGTGTGTGAACAGTATACCGTTGTTGCCTCTGTATTGCTGTCCATATCATTGTTACCACACATGATTGCATCCAATTCGTATACCAGATTGGTTCCCGGTGCAAAAGTAATGCTGTCAAGATGGTAGCAGCTATAGAAAGTCCTTCTCAAGCCCTGCATCGTTGATGGGAGAATGACTTTTTTAACAATCTGATTGCTTCTAAATGTGTTAAGTGCAGCTACAACTGGTTTGCCATTGATAGTATCAGGTACGATAACCTCCCTGTCCGTTCCGATATACTTCAACAGACAATATCCCTTTGTCTTAATTCTGTTTTTAAAAGTTTCGGCTATATCGATTGTCTCTCTTTCGCCTTTTTTGTTGATAGAATCGCTTGTGAGGATATCATCTGACTTACAATATACCCATGTGCCATCAGTTATTACACTGTAATGCTCATCAACATTATAAGTCCAGTCATAATATGACTCGTTGTTGCGGAGGCCTTCTTCAGTGTCATCTTCTTCATCAAAAAATTCCACATCGGAGAAAGTTTCTCTTACAGGTGTTTCAACCGCAGCTGCAAAAGTTTCTTTTGCGGTTTCTGCTTCTGAACTAACATCATCATATTTACCTGCTGATACCGGACCATCTTCTTTTTCAAGCTCTGTAACCTTTTCTTCTGCCGGTTCAGCGGTAACATCATCGATTTCTATTTCCTGAACTTCGTCCGAAAAATCTTCATCATTTAATACAAAATTATCTCTCACCGGTTCTGCATCAACCGGTTCTGCAATAAATTCCCTGTCAAGTTTCTTATCAGATATATCAACAGGCTCGTCTTTAACTGACTCCCTGCCAACAACCACTGACTCAAATACAAACGTATCATCAGGTTCTGTTTCCGGCTCCTCAGTTACATCCTGCACATCGGCTGTTTCCGGCTCCTCTGCTACATCCTGCACACCTGCTGCTTCCGGCTCCTCAGCTACATCCTGCACACCTGCTGTTTCCGGCTCCTCAGCTACATCTTGCACATCGGCTGTTTCCGGCTCCTCTGCTACATCCTGCACACCTGCTGCTTCCGGCTCCTCAGCTACATCCTGCACACCTGCTGTTTCCGGTTCCTCAGCTACATCCTGCGCCTCGGTTGTTTCCGGCTCCCTGACTACATCCTGCGCCTCGGCTGTTTCCGGTTCCTCAGCTACATCCTGCACACCTGCTGTTTCCGGCTCCTCAGTTACATCCTGAACATCTGCTGCTTCCGGCTCCTCAGTTACATCCTGTGCCTCGGCTACATCCTGTGCCTCGGCTGTTTTCGGCTCACCGGCTGCATCCTGTGCCTCGGCAGGTTTCTCTGCTTCTTCGTGCTTTGGTTTGAAATCCACGATAGGCTTTGCCTTGGATACTGACTGGAATTCCTCATCTTCTTCGTAAGAAATGTCTTCATCGTAAAAAGATGTGGCTTTGTCATTCTGTGGTTCGTTGTCCTCATCCACAAAAATGTCGTCCTCGTCTGCTGCGCTTTTCTTAGCGTGGTGGGATTCGTTCTTACTAAAAAGCGGAAGTTTGACAAGTTCATCCTTCAGGAAACTGTTTAAACTCTGCTTTTTCTTCTTGCTCTTGCTGACTGCCACAATTGCTGTTGCAACTGCCGTAACTCCTAATACTATGGCACCGAAAGTACCAAATCCATGTTTGTCTTTATCTTTCATGTCTGACCCTCTCCGTTCAAATAGTCTCAAAATTAAGCTACCTCTATTATCGGATTTTTAGGGGGTATTTGTCAACTAAATTGAGTATTAAAATACCCTTTTTTCTTAAATTTTTTCATATAAATTATATAAGTAATAATAAGCGGTACGGCAGCACATACCCATGCAACCGGACCGGCAAAACATACACCGGAAAAACCTATCGCTTTTGGAAGCGTGTATGCGACTATAGACCTTGCTCCAAGTTCAAAAAATCCCGCAAGTAACGGCATTGTTGTCTTACCCATTGCCTGAAGAGCATTTCTGAAAATAAAAATCTGGAACAATGGGATATAGAAAAACATTGAAATATGGAGATAAGTCATTGCATAGGAAAGTATTAATTCATCCCCGCCTTTTATGAAAAGCCGGCTGATTGGTCTGCCGAAAATGAAAATAACACCCATACATAAAACTGCGCTTCCAACCGTAAAAAGACTCCATTTCAATATTCCGTTTTTAATCCTGTCATATCTGCCGGCACCTACATTCTGACCGACAAAATTTGCAACTGTTACGCCACCCGATATGCCAAACTGCATGATAAGCTGTTCCGTTTTACTGGAAGCCGTAAAAGCAGCAATGTAATTCTCACCAAATACATTTACGGCACCCTGTAGGATGATTGTTCCGATTGCCGTAACCGAAAACTGGAACGCCATCGGAAGTCCTATGGTAAGGTGTGTCTTTATAATTCCCGGATTAATTTTAAAATCTTCTTTCTTTATATGAAGAACAGGGAACTTAACGGAAATATATACGATACACGCAATTCCGGCAACAAGCTGTGCAAGCACTGTAGCAATGGCGGCACCTGCAACGCCCCAATTAAATACGACTATAAAAAGCAAATCCAGACCGATGTTAAGGAGTGCTGAAAAAATCAGGAAATAAAGCGGGGTTTTGCTGTCACCAAGAGCCCTTAGTATACACGAAACGGCATTGTATAGCATAGGTGCAGCTATTCCTGCAAAAATAATAACGATATAATTATAGGACATATCAAAAATACCGTCCGGTGTGTTAATAAGCCTTAGAACCGGCTTGGTTATCAGCACCGAAAGTAAAGTGATAAACAATGTGATTCCGGACCATAACATAATGGCATTACATACGGAATTACGCATCCTGTCATAATCTTTTGCCCCAAAGCATTGTGCTATATGGACCGAAAAACCGCTTGTTATTCCTATAACAAACCCATTGACAAGGAAAAACATTGACCCGGTATTACCTACGGCAGCCAATGTACTGTTTCCAAGACATTGTCCGACAATAATTGTGTCGGCAAAATTATATATCTGCTGTACAAGATTGCCAATCAGCACAGGGATTGCATATTTTATCATAAGGCTGATTGGTTTTCCTGTTGTTAAATCCTTTGCTTTTGACATTACATTCTCTCCGGTGCTTCGATACCAAGCAAGTCAACACATGTCTCTAACACATCTTTTGTAAGTTTTATAAGTGCAATATAACCTTTCTTTTTATTTTCATCTTCTTCTGAAAGAATCTTTGTTTCATGATAAAAATGGTTAAAAGCATTGGAAAGATCATATATGAATTTACAAATTTTGTGAGGTGCACTTTCTTCATATGCTGTCTTAATCATATCCTGCATGCCTGTGAGCACAAGCATAAGTGAACGTTCGCTCTCGCTCTCAGGGTTAGCAGTATGGATACCTGACACCATGCCTCCTGCATTTTCATATTTTTTAAGAATAGATTTAATTCGTACAATTGTGTAAAGGATATATGGACCTGTGTCTCCCTCAAAAGAGGTGAAACGATCAATATCAAATACATAATCCTTAGATGCCTGATTGGACAAATCACCATATTTTAATGCGGCAAGTCCTACCATCTTAGCTGTATTTCTGGCTTCACTCTCATCCACGGTACGGTTAGCCATGATTTTTTCGTATACCTTGTCTTCAATTTCTTTTATGAGGTATTCAAGACGCAGTACACCACCCTGTCTTGTCTTGAAAGGTTTGCCGTCACTGCCGTTCATCGTACCGAAACCGATGAACTTAAGTTCTGTATCAGGAGATACGATTCCTGCTTTTCTTGCCACACGGAAAAACTGTGTATAGTGAAGTTCCTGTCTCTTATCCGCAAGGTAAATGTATGACTTAGGTGCATATAATTTTTCCCTCTCGATAAGTGTCGCAAGATCGGAGGTCTCGTAATTGGCTGCTCCGTCCGATTTCTGGATGATACATGGAGGAAGCTCCCTGCTGTCATTTTCCTCGGCTATGTCTACAACAATGGCACCCTGGCTTTCATGGGCTATCCCCCTGTCTACCATATCCTTAACCATATCAGCAATATATGGCTGGGCATCACTTTCACCCTTCCATAAATCGAAATGGACATTAAGGTTGTCATAATTTTTTTTCAAATCAGCAACCGACACATTGATAATGTGTTTCCAGAGGGCTGTGTATCCTCTGTGACCGTTCTGTAAAAGATATGTGGCATTCTGAGCCGATTTCTTATATTCGGCATCTTCTTTTGATTTGCCGCTGGCACATGGATAAATTTCCTCAAGTTCTGATATTGTAAAAGGTGCTTCCGCCGGATATTCACCTGTGAAATTATCATCAAAATATGGTAAATCCGGTTTACGTTCTTTGAGTTCTGTAATAATAAGTCCCATCTGGAGACCCCAGTCGCCAAGATGAACATCACCTATTGTCTTATAACCTGCAAATTTGCAGATTCTTTTTACACTTTCGCCGATTACTGCCGAACGAAGATGTCCGATATGAAGAGGTTTGGCTACATTGGCTCCGCCGTAATCAACAAATACCGTCTCGTCCTTAGGTTCACAGTCGCATCCAAACTTATCCTCCAAAGCCATGGCACGAACATAACCACCTATAAAATCTGCGCTCATTACCATGTTGATAAAGCCCGGTTTGATACATTCAACCTTCTCAAAGGCACTGTTGTCCTGTAAAATTGCAACCACTTCATCACCAATCATAAATGGTGCTTTCTTATATTCCTTTGCTGCTGCCATTGCTCCGTTGCACTGATATTCACATAAATCAGGTCTGTTGGATATTCCTGTCTTTCCGTATTTATCATCATAGCCGCATTGTTTAAAAGCATTTCCGACTATTTCTGTAATCTGGTCTAATATTTTTTTCATAAAAATTATTCCTCCGTTGGTTATGTTCCATTATACTTTTCATATTTACGGTTGTAAAGAAATTTTAACGTTAAAACAGCTATGAGAGGATTCCGGTAATCCCAGATAAACTCATAGCTGTCATTAGAAATTCTTAATTATTCCATAACAATTAAATTGTTGCTATATCAATCGGTGTCATTGACTGTGTTGCCTGACATTCAAGACTTGTAAGCAATGCATTGGCTGTATCAAGTGATGTAAGAACGTTTACACCGGTCTCGATTGCATGTCTTCTGATAATGAAACCATCGTGGCTCTTTTCAATACCGTTCTCAGGTATATCGATAACAAGGTCAATCTTGTGGTCAAGAATAAGGTCAAGAAGTGTTGGTGATTCCTGTTCAACCTTATTGATCTTAATTGCCTCAACGCCGTTTTCATTGAAATAACGTGCTGTACCTCTTGTCGCATAAATTGTATATCCAAGAGCTGCAAAACGTTTTGCAACCGAAAGAGCATCTTTCTGCTCATGGTCATTAACTGTCATAATCATCTGTTTATGTTTTGGAAGATTAACGCCTGCACCTACAAAGGCTTTGTATAATGCTTCGTTAAAATCTTTTGCTATACCAAGACATTCACCTGTCGATTTCATTTCAGGTCCAAGGCTGATATCAGCGCCACGAATCTTTTCAAATGAGAATACAGGCATCTTGATAGCAATATAGTCTGCTTTCTTCTGAAGTCCGGGTGTATAGCCAAGACCTTTGATTGTATTACCGATAATAACCTGTGTAGCAAGTTTTACAATAGGAATACCTGTAACTTTGCTTATATATGGAACAGTTCTTGAAGAACGTGGATTAACCTCTATTACATATACCTGGTCATTGTATACGATAAACTGGATATTAATAAGACCTTTTACATGTAAAGCTCTTGCAAGCTTAATTGTATAATCTTCAAGCATATCCACAATTTTCTGTGAAATACTCTGGGCAGGATATACTGAAATACTGTCTCCCGAATGGATACCGGCTCTTTCAATATGCTCCATAATACCGGGGATTAAAATATCTTCTCCGTCACAAACGGCATCAACTTCAATTTCCTTACCCATAAGGTATTTATCAACAAGGATTGGATGTTCCTGAACCTGTCTGTTAATGATTTCCATAAATTCAACAATATCTTTGTCGCTTATGGCAATCTGCATACCCTGTCCGCCAAGGACATATGAAGGTCTTACAAGAACAGGATAACCTAATTCATTAGCTGCCTCAAGAGCTTCTTCTGTAGTAAAAACTGTCTTTCCTGCTGCTCTTGGAATTCCTGTCTGTTCAAGAATCTCATCAAAAAGCTCTCTGTCTTCTGCCGCATCAACATCTTCTGCGCTCGTACCGAGGATTGGAACGCCCATTTCCATTAATGCTTTTGTGAGCTTAATGGCTGTCTGTCCACCGAACTGTACAACAGCTCCGTCCGGATGTTCAAGTTCAACAATGCTTTCAACATCCTCAGGTGTCAATGGTTCAAAATAAAGTTTGTCAGCTATATCAAAGTCGGTACTTACTGTTTCAGGGTTATTATTGATAATGATTGTCTCATATCCTTCAGCCTTGAATGCCCATGTACTGTGAACCGAACAATAGTCAAATTCGATACCCTGTCCGATTCTTATAGGACCTGAACCGAGTACGAGGACTTTTTTCTCAGGCTTAGTCTCAATAACTTCATTTTCTGAGCTGTAGCATGAATAGTAGTAAGGTGTTGAAGCCTCAAATTCGGCAGCACAGGTATCAACCATCTTAAATGCCGCATGAATACCATATTCATCCCTTAAAGCCTTAATTTCTTTTTCTGTCCTGCCTGTAAGTCTTCCGATAACAACGTCAGGGAATTCAATTCTCTTTGCTTCAGCAAGAAGTTCTTTGGTAAGTTTCTCTGTCTTGAGGCGGTTTTCCATTTCAACGATAATGTGGAATTTATCGATAAACCACTTATCAATCATGGTAATATCATGGATTGTATCGTAAGAAATGCCTCTTCTTAAAGCCTCTGCAACAACATACATACGCTTATCATCAATGTTGTGAAGAAGTTCTATAATATCATCATCAGAATATGATGAGTAATCATCGTTCATAAGTGAATCAACGTGCTGTTCAAGTGAACGGATAGCCTTCATAAGTGCGCCTTCAAAGTTAGTGCAGATACTCATGACCTCACCGGTTGCCTTCATCTGTGTCGTAAGCTTTCTTGAAGCAGTAATAAATTTATCAAAAGGAAGTCTTGGAATCTTAACTACGCAATAGTCAAGAGCAGGCTCAAAACTTGCAAATGTCTTATGTGTAATTGCATTAGGTATCTCATCAAGGTTATAGCCGAGTGCTATCTTAGCCGCAACCTTGGCAATAGGATAACCTGTTGCTTTAGAAGCAAGGGCTGATGAACGGCTTACACGAGGATTAACTTCGATAACGCAATATTCAAAACTTGTTGGATGAAGTGCAAACTGTACATTACATCCGCCTGTTATTTTAAGTTCGTCAATAATATTAAGAGCTGATGAACGAAGCATCTGGTATTCCTTATCAGACAGTGTCTGTGAAGGTGCAACTACAATACTGTCACCTGTGTGCACTCCGACAGGGTCAATATTTTCCATATTACATACTGTAATACAGGTTCCGTTGGCATCACGCATTACTTCGTATTCGATTTCCTTCCATCCTGCGATACATCTTTCAACAAGTACCTGGCCTACACGGCTTAATCTTAAACCATTGGAAAGAATGTCGATAAGTTCTTCTTCGTTCTTAGCAATACCGCCGCCGCTTCCACCGAGTGTATATGCCGGACGGAGAACTACAGGGTAACCAATCTGGTTGGCAAAAGCAATACCGTCTTCAACGTTCTCAACAACAAGAGAAGGTGCACAAGGCTCTCCGATTTTTTCCATTGTTGTCTTAAATTCAAGTCTGTCTTCTGCCTTCTTGATTGTCTCAGCAGTTGTACCGATTAATTTAACATTATGTTCTTCAAGGAAACCTGTCTCGGCAATTTCCATTGCAAGGTTAAGACCTGCCTGTCCACCGAGTGTAGGAAGAATACTGTCCGGTTTCTCCTTGAGAATAATCTGCTCAAGTGACTTAACTGTCAATGGCTCAATGTAGACTTCATCAGCAATATTTTTATCAGTCATGATTGTGGCAGGGTTAGAGTTCACAAGAACAACCTCCATGCCTTCTTCTTTAAGAGAACGACATGCCTGTGTTCCCGCATAGTCAAATTCGGCAGCCTGACCGATTACAATAGGACCTGAACCGATTACTAATACTTTTTTTATGTCTTTATTCTTTGGCATAATTAATCCCTGCCTTTCTTCATCATATTCATGAATCTGTCAAAAAGATAATCCGAATCCTTAGGGCCTGCACAGGCTTCCGGATGGAACTGGACTGTAAAGATGTTCTTGCCTACATATTCAAGACCTTCATTGGTCTTGTCATTAACATTGATAAATGCAGGTCTTGCAATCTTATCATCAAGTGTATCCATATCAACAACATATCCATGGTTCTGTGATGAGATATATACCTTACCGGTCTGAAGATCCTTAACCGGATGATTAGCTCCTCTGTGTCCGTATTTCATCTTATGTGTATCAGCGCCTGTGGCAAGTGCCATAAGCTGATGTCCGAGACAAATTGCAAAAATAGGAACATCCGAATCATATAATTTCTTGATTTCCTTAATAATAGAAACACATTCCTTAGGGTCTCCCGGACCGTTAGAAAGCATTATTCCGTCAGGATTAGCTGCAAGGATTTCTTCTGCTGTGGTTAAAGCAGGATAAACAGTTACCTCACAGCCTCTCTTATTAAGGGATCTTGCAATATTTCTCTTGGCACCGAAATCCATAAGTGCAACCTTAAATCCATCACCGGGAAGTACATATTTCTCTTCACAGGTTACTTTTTCAACAACCTTGCCTGTGGTATATGCTTTTAATTTAGGGAGAATCTCATCAAGATTATAATTCTCATTAGTGGTAATCATTCCGTTCATAGTACCCTTTTCCCTGAGAATCTTGGTAAGAGCACGGGTATCAATACCTGCAATACCCGGAATGTTATTTTCTTTAAGAAAATTTTGTATAGAATCTTCACTACGGAAGTTACTTGGAACACGTGAAAGTTCTCGGACAATAAAACCGTCAGGCCATGGTCTGCCTGATTCCTCATCAGCATAGCAAATACCATAATTGCCAATTAATGGATATGTCATAACTACTGCCTGTCCGGCATATGATGGATCTGTAAGAACCTCTAAATATCCTGTCATTGAGGTATTAAAAACAATTTCACTGATTACTTCTCTCTCAGCTCCAATGCTTGTACCTTCAAAGACATTTCCGTCACTTAGAATCAAAAATGCTTTCATCTTCACACCTTCAAACCTTTCACATGTATTATTTATTTAGGCAAAAAAAAAACAACTAAACATACTGATAGCGCTTTTTTTCTTCAAATTGTAGAAATTTTACCATAAAATCCGGCTGATTTCAAGATGCAAATTGTACTCAACAAATATTTTTTTCATCATATAATATCATGTAAGCATTGATGCTGTCATTTGCGATTAATTTTGCATCGCAGCAATATGAATTATAATATCCGGAAAGGTTAAAATTATGCTTTATAAAAATGATGAAACCGGCTTTTTAAAGGTTAATATCACGAATGAAGAAGGAATTCCCATTGATGCAACCGTCAGCATCTACGAAGGTACGGATGAAGAAAACCCTGTTGACGTTGCAGAAACCAATTCCATAGGTCAGACAGAACAAATCGAACTGCCGGCTCCACCACAGAACATCAGCGAAGCTCCCGGCATTATCATACCTTACTCCATGTATAATATTGTAGCTTCTGCTCCGGGCTTTGCCCCGGTTTCCATTACCGGTTCAAATATTTTTTCCGGAATACTATCAATACAAAATATTATTCTTACGGAAAATCCCGGCATTTATAACATTGGTCCCAATACACTAATCGGCAACTATCCTCCAAAAATTCCTGAGGCCGAGATAAAACCCATTGAAAACACCGGTGAAATTGTTCTTGACCGTGTTGTGGTACCCGAAACCATTGTTGTCCATGACGGTGTCCCATCCGACTCGACAGCAACGGACTACTACGTTCCATTTGCCGATTATATAAAAAATGTTGCCAGCAGTGAAATATACCCTACATGGCCCAGAGAAACCATCAAAGCCAATGTAATTGCCATTATTTCTTTTACCCTGAACCGTGTATACACCGAATGGTACCGCAATAAAGGTTATTATTTTACCATTACATCTTCTACCGCTTTTGACCATAAGTGGATTAATAAGCGTAATATTTTCGACACCATCTCCAATGTTGTTGATGAATATTTCTCAAATTATGTATCCCGTCCCGATGTCAAACAGCCAATCCTCACCCAATACTGCGACGGCAAAAGGACTACCTGCAGCGGTCTCAGCCAGTGGGGTTCCAAGTCTCTTGGGGATGACGGCAAAACCGCTCTCCAGATTCTTCGTAATTACTACGGCAGCGACATATATATAAACACTGCCGAAATAATCGAGGGCATCCCTGTCTCATATCCCGGATACACCCTTGAAATCGGTTCATACGGTCCTCCTGTCACCACCATTCAGGAACAGCTTTCCCTCATCCGCCGTACCTACAGCAACATACCTCCTCTTACTGTTGACGGAATCTACGGTAAGGACACAGCAGCTTCCGTCAGCAAATTCCAGGAGACCTTCAACATGCCCGTTACCGGCACCGTCGATTATGCCACATGGTATAAAATATCCCAGCTATATGTGGCACTGGCTAAATTGTCGTAGATTCACACAGTGATCTAATCCGTATGTTTTCGGCTGTCAATGTACTCTTCTGCCATATTTACAATAATACCAAATCCGTAAATAAGTGCTGTCCTAAAAAGAATAGCAATCATCTGACATATTATACCTGCAGTTTCCAATGTTCCGTAGTTGTAAATAGAAATTGCTGATTCAAAATTTCTATACAGTGAAATATCGTGGCTCACACTGATTGCTATGCAAACTACAAACAATACAAATCCAACCAGGCAATATACGACTGCAATACCTTTGATAAGACTACTTACTCTAAACTTTTTCTTCATAATGCTACCTCCAATTTGTTAAAAAATAATGCGGGACAGAAGCCTGAGGGTTGTATTTTCCAATCCCGTAATAATTATCTCATATTATCTGTCCCAAAAAAAGGACTCATATTATATATTTTTATATGGCAAATCGATATTCATATATGATATAATTTACCATAAATTATAATTTTAAAGGAGGACAAAAGATGTTAATTAACTGGCTTATCATGGGTTATTTTCTGATTCTTTTTGGTGAAAGAATCCAGAGTCTCATACGTTCATTTGCGGATAAAAATCTTTCCATGTGGGGAGATGGGTTCAGCCGGTATGTAAACGGCATCTGTATTCTGTCGCTTGCAGCATCCGTTATTTTATTATTTACAATCAACAGGGATTTCCTTAAGGCACTTCTGTCAGACGGAACGCAGGTTAATGCAAAGATGATATGTATTACAATCGGCGTGATTCTGGTCTCAGGAATGGTGCATACCGAATATACAATCCCCGGAATACAATTTGCCTCATACGGATTTCTTATAGCCGCACTTGTCATCAGAACGGCTAAAAATAATGCAATGGCAAATGACAGCATATTACTATGGCTTTCACTTGTGTATCTCATATTTTTTTCTATGGCTATTCCGGTTGTATATAAATCACATATTGAATACGCCGGATTATTCCATATAATAGAGGCAGTCGTATCACTTGTGCTTGTCGCTGCTTTTGCATATATGGCATACAGGGTATTCAATAATGATGCAGTTAATCTTTTTATGCTTCTGCCAATTATCATAGCAGTTATAGGCGACGTAGTTATTCTTTCATTGAGATGGAAAGAACAAGTTAATACATTTGTTCTTATATTTATTATCGCATCGGCTGTCATGTGGCTGGCAGGATTTATTGCTAGCAGGAGGTAAGGGGTCCAAAACTGCCGCATCAGACAACGGTGCGGCAGCGATACTAACGAATATACTTCGTTATTTTGAGCTTAACTTTTTCAAAATGAAATATCAGTTCCATGTTTTAAGGTATTCTTTTAGCATAAAAGCACAAAAGTAAGGAAATGTGTATATGCTTTCAGAACATCCTATATTAAAATTTCCTAATTTTATTCCATGCTTTATATCGCTGTATCTTTCATCCCTGATGAGCGTTCTGAGAGACTTGGATCTGTCATTATTGGACTTGACCTCCACCGGGATTAGTTCATTTTGTGAACGCACAAAGAAGTCTTCCTCAAGAGTTGCGTTTTCTTTCTTATAATAAAACAATCCCAAACCCTGCTTAATAAATGCTTCTGCAACAAAATTTTCGTATAGGGCACCTTTATATACGCCAAGATTCTTATTAACCCTCAGATCTTCCTGTGCTTCATCATCTAACGCAGATACTAAAAGTCCAGTATCGGCGTAATACAACTTATACTTAGTTGTATCAACATTTCCTTTCAACGGAAGTTCCGGCATAAGCAGACAGTTGCATTCCGTCACAACTCCTGCGTCAATCAGCCATTCAATACATCCCATATATTCTCTGGAACGCGCATTTTTGCTGATTTGACTGTATTGGAATTTCTTGTTTTCTTTGGCAAGCTGTGCCGGTATGCTCCTATACACACTGATTATTTTGGTCTGGTCAAGTCCTTGTGCATATTTTCTGACATCTTCTTCATAATCAAGTCGAATCTGATTCTGAATATCTGACGAAGCCTGGAAAGTTCCTGTATCAACATATCCCTTAACCACATCCGGCATTCCTCCCAGTACACAGTAATCAAGAAATAATGCTTTATAGACAGACAATTCTGTTTCACCAAATGGTTTCAAGGCTGTCATATGTTCTAAAATATTGTAAATCTGGGTATTGTCATATCCCTTCGCCCACAAAAATTCCTCAAAATCCATTGAAAACATTTCATAATCAACCTTATTTCCAACGCTGTTACTGTGAATTTTTCTGTAATTGATTCCAAGCATTGAACCGCTGCATATAACATCATAACGTCCGTCAATCCTAAATGACTTCAAGGCTGTAGCTATATCCGGATACTCCTGTATTTCATCAAAAACAATAATCGTATGACCCTGAACAAACTTAAAAGATGGATTTATCAATGATATATTCTTCACAATGGTATTTACATCATATCCGTCCTCTGCTATTTTGATAAATTTCTTATCCAGAGCATAATTAATATATATAACACTTGCATAATTAGCGTTGGCAAAATGCATAATAGATTCTGTCTTGCCAATCTGTCTTGCACCTTTTACTATCAACGGCTTATGATTAACATCTTCCTTCCATTTAATTAGGAAATCATCTATTTTTCTTTTCAAATACATAATTATCTCCTCCTGATTACAATATTATCACATTTTATGAGCCATTTCAATCGGCTTTCTCACATTTTATTAGCTTACTTTGAGTTATATCTCACATTTCATGAGGTTATGTTCTTAGCTTACTGTTTTTTTAAACTGCGAAAAAAACTGCACACTAATTGCTTAGTGCACAGCTTTATAAAATGGATACATGTATGTAGAGTTAATTTGTTTATGATATGTGTGTTATTAATAAATTCCCCATGATTTCAGAGTCTCACAAGCTATCTGAAGTTCTTCAGGGTGTGCCATATAATATAGTCTTTTAAGTTCATATTCCTGTAACTTTCTTACATTTTCTTCATCATTAAGAGTGTTCTCCTTAATAATGAAGTAATCACAAATATCTCCATCGGAAGAAGTGAATATTTCTTCTCCTGATTTTATACATTTTATTTCGACGTTATTAAAGAGGATTTCTTCCTCAGGATTTAATTTACCATTTTTAGCGTGTTCGACAGCTTCTTCGGGAAATCTCTGACAGAGCGATTCGTATGCTCTTTTATATTCGCCGTCAGCTAACATAGCTTCAATATCTTCCGGTAAAAAAATTCTCAAACGGTCAGCATATTCCGTAATGAGGTTATCCCTGTCTCTCAGATAACGCCAGTCTTCATTTGCTGGAAAATTATTCAAAAAATTATTCATAATATCTATCTCCTTTTTAAATGGTTCTACATACAATGTATCTTACTATTATTATGGGAGATTTTTTTATTTTTTGCTAAAAATTATTGAATTTAAATATGAGTATGAATTATAACAGAGAAAGATGATACAGAGTGTGACTCAGGTGAATCACACGTTGCTTTATTTCATATAATATTTTAACTGCATTTTAAAAAAAAAGCAATACATTTTATAAAAATATATATGTGTTTTTTTGCCCGGGAGTTTGACAGTTGAATATTAAAAAAAGTTATCGCAGGTCATATAAAACCTGCATTTTTTATATCAATGCTAGAGTAAATTTTTTGTGGGAAAATTAAATAAAATAAAGAAGAAGCACTCATAGATTATAACAATGCCGAAAGCCATCAAATTATTATGTGCTTACCACCATCTCTGTAAATTTATTCAAGTAATTCACATTCCTCTACTATTGGCACTAACACAGGTGCCATTGTCGATTCCCCATTGTGTTTATATTCTGTCATTTCTTCCCTCATACGCATATAACCTGAAAAATTAACAACGTCACCTTTTTTTACTCTCCACTTCGGTTCAGTTTCATCTCCATTTTTATAAACAATTCGGTCATAGCTGACATCTACAATATTATTCTCATTATTACCTACATAACCATATATTTCGTAACTATATACTGTATAATATATATATGTATCACTTAAATCTTTACTAGGGTCTTGAACCCATTCATCAAATTTATCTGAGTCAATATCGTATCCTTCTCTGTGTGATTCACTGTAAGAAACTATAGTTAGTGGGAATTCCACCTTTGGGGCTGAATACGAAGTATATTTATCAAAATCTCTATACATTTCATTGTATGAAATATACTTTGTTTCATCTCCAAGAGTAAATTTAATTACGTGTTTACTTGCCGTTTTTCCACATCCAACTAACAGCAATGCTACTAATAATGGTATAATTTTTTTCATTGAAATCTCCTTTGTTGGCTAAAATTATATGCCAGCTTCACACTATATATTATTTAATTTATTAAATTATTTCATTTCAATTTTTTATACAAATGAATTTGTTTTACAATCACTTAATTCTTTCTTTCAAGTACTAAAATCGGGTGTATATTGAAATTAACTAGGCACGAGTGGTTTACCATTTACATTTATAAAACGCAATTTGTGTATATTTCAAATAATGCCAAAAGAAATAAATCTTCCATTGTTTTTATAGCTTCTCCATCGTATCCTCCGGGAGAACCGTATGATTTTTCATTGCTTTTATTTTTATTACCATAGATTGCTGCAAACTTTGCTATAACAGTAACCAACTGGCATGCCTCTATTTCTTTGCATCTTCCAAAATTATATTTGACAGATAACCGCTGAATTGGTGTTGCCTTTTTGTCATTGCTCCTAAACGCACTAGCCAAAACATCTATAATATGTTTTTGATACTCAAACTCCAGATGTGGAATTGGTTTATCAGCATAATGTTCTAAGCTACGAACAAAATACTTCCCTCCTTCGTAAAAAACACTTTCATCATTAGGGAAGTGTTTTTTAATCACACCTTCTATTGCAGCCAAACACTTTTCATAAATATTGTACTCACTAACTTGTAAACCTAAATTGTAAGCTCAAATATGCCCGCTGAACAGTTTCATACAATTAAGGAACTAGCATATCTATATGCTGTTGAACCTTCCCCACTATATCATCATATCTTGCCGACAAAATTTGCTTACAACTCGTCTCATTTGATGCATCAAATGTTCCTATCAATCCAAGCAATGACTTAGATGCATAATTCATAATTCGTTGAGTATAATCTGATAACTTATCATCAGAAATAGCAATATTCTCGTTATCTGTTATATATATAAAGTTCACAGGACTATTCAGGAAATAATCTCTTTTCTTTCTTAAAGGTTCTTCCGCTTTTCGTATTTTCTCATCAGGATAAACTAAAGAACCAAGTGGAATAACATGATGTTTTTCTAGTGTTGCATCAGTAAAAGGCGAAATCAAAACAGAATTGTCAAATATGCCTTTATATGTATTGATCATAAAAAATTGGCAAATAGTATCCCGCAAAAAATCCTTAGGCATAATACCTGTACCATCATCTTTATTTAATAATAAAAACTCTTTTTCAGTAAAATAGCTAGCTTTGAAAATCTGCTGTCCAATTCCCTTTAACCAAGCAGTATCCTGTGTATCAAACAAATTAATTAATCTCTTTATGCAAATAATAGCTTTTTCTGTCTGGTCAGAGTTAAAATACCCCGAAAATACTACACTCCAATACCATGCGTCTAAATAGTCATACGTCAATGGATTATTTTTATATTGAGGATTCAACAGCAAATATGCCACAACAACTAATAATAATCCATAGTTCATTTCCTTTATATTTCTAATACCGCATCTCATTTGGAAGAAGAATAATGCTAAATCTAACGCCTCTACTACAGCATCACAATTATCCCTTAATGCTTCAGGAGTGACAGTTAAAATTTTATCCCTTTTAACCAAACTTATATTTAGCTTATCTACATTAAAATCTGGGCAGTGTGAATACAAGCTTATTACATCCAGATATGCATCAATATATGCAGCTACCATATCTTCATTTTCTTCATCAATGCATTTTAACTTCAAAGTAGCACTATACGCATCTGAATTAATATAGTTCCTAATATCTACATTGTTTTTCAAAGGCGAACTATATATCATTTCTGGATATATTCTTGTTTTTTTTATATTATTAACTATTTTGTCATGATAATTCTCATCACTGACACTAGCAAACTTTGCCATTATTAATTCGAAAGTTCCGAGCGGAACTCCGCCCTTATTCAAATTTTCATATATATTAATAGCTCGGGCACGCTTACGGTTATCAACAATGATTTGATTTAATTGTATATAATTGAGACATGATACTAGATAATTCTTCAATGAGGTAGCCCAAATATCACCTTGTTTCTTTAGCTCACTCTCAAACTCTGCCCTTTCTGCAATTCTGTCTGGATGTTCTGCCAGTTCTTGAATATCCTTAGTTAAAACCTTCTGGACAAAAGATAACCTATCTTCATGTTGTAGCTGATCAAATTCTGAAATAATATCAATCTGAATATTTTCAGATATTCTCTTCAATATTTGAGTCAACCAAGCATCATTATTTCCTGTCAATAAAAACAACGGAATAAGATATTCTTTTCCAGTTGAACAGAAATTTATCAATTCAGATTTTGCTGGTGGATTTTGTAAAAATGGATTATAACAATCATTTCCCGTTGCATTAAAATTTATAACTTTAATAGCTTCATAAATCTCATCTGCCAAGAACTCAGGTTCATCTTTTTCAGCATCTTTCCATGGTAATTCTAGTATTTTTGCACCAAAAAAATCTTCTACCGCTCCATCTTCGCATTTATACTTCGGTATTCTCAAAAAAAATCTTCTTTTAAGTGCATTCTTATTCACTAAATTTGCAACCGAACCCGCCATTTCAAAAACAACATTCGAGAAAGCATTTGTAAGAACTGTCATTCTTTGTTGACCATCTAACAATGCCAATATTTCTCCCTGAATTTCTAATTCACTGCTAGTTTTTCTTTGTTTACATCCCACCATTTTATAGGCATAATCAGACGAATTACTATTTAAAAGCAATATACTACCAACAGGCATCTTTGCCAACACGGACGCAATAAGTCTTGACTGTTTTTCTTCGTCTCTCCAAACAAAATTACGTTGGAAATCTGGTAACAATATTTCTTTATTGGTGATTTTTTCAATGATATTACTTAATGGTTCAACAACTGTGTTCATTTTAATACCTCCTCATATGTTTACAATTTCAACCTCACTCTTTGAGAATAATTCGGTCTATCAACAATAACTTCATCCATCTGTAATCTTTCAATCATTGACAGCAAATTTGCCAACAACTGTTTAACATCTCTTCTGTATGGCTTAGGATCTGATACAAGTGCATTATGCAATTTTTCAGTTATTGCTCCAAAATACATACATCCATCATTTTCTTTCAGTACATTTAACAGCCATAAATAAGCATTGCTCCAACGAAATGTTTCTTTCATCAACTCGGTATCATCTGAATATGCCGTATCCAAAAATGTCACATATTCGCCACTCATAAACTCATCTTTTTCTGGCAGCTCATAAGAAAACAACGTCTTTACTTTAGGAGTAAACAACTCATATATCTCTTGATTCCAAACATACTGTTTACCCTGCTCATATGAAGAAATCATTTGATATTGTGCCTTTAATTTTTCATATACAGAATCATTTACAAATATAGCACCATCATACAAAGCCTCTACTTTTTCTATGTCAACCATGTCAATATCAACTAGTGCGCCTATTTCAACATTTCCATATAAGCCCAAATTCAAACCAGAGTTCGTAGCGTTTGCACTTCCCACAAATCCGCGTTTTCCATCAACTATGTATGTTTTTGCATGTAAATCAAACCTTATATAGACTTTCCAACCACTTTGTTGACAAAAATCAATAATAGAAAAATCGGTGCTGCCCTTCAAAATGTCGTCCAAACGGAATCTAACCATTATTTTCTTTTCTGGTACAGAATCCGCTATAAAACTATTCAATTGCTTTATAGCATTCTCCTTGCAATATGCAGATATAATTTGCACGGAATCCTTAGCAGTTCGTAATTCTTCATTAACTGCATTAAGTATTTCTTGTGAGAATAGTAATGCCATTTCTCCATCTCCTATTTTTTAGCAAAATTCTGCTGTTCGTTAATGTATCTTCTTAACTTTTCGTTCCATATTGCAATTAAATTATCATTCTCTTCTTCTTGTGATTTTTTAGTCTCATCTACTGCTTTTACCAAAGATGCAACAAATAATTCAAATGCAACTTTCGCATCTACAGACTTAAAAATATCCTCTAATGTAGATTTATAAAATATATGATCCATGTTAAATGTAACAAGACAACTTCCCAATTCAAATGAATAATCAAATAAACCAGCTGTTTTCCCCAAATTCTTATGCACAACATTTACCTTGTTATTCATGTAACTTGTTGCATCTTCCTCTGTTGGATTCTCAATACCTTGGTTTATTAACTCTACCTTAGTTTTTTCAATCAGCTCTTCTTTCGGAGTTGTCTGCTTTACTTCATCAGTTGCACTTACCACATAATCATCATTTTCTCTCTCCGCAGAATTGATAATATCTGCTGTTGGTGTTAATATATCTTTAACAGTTCTCGCATTCTCTCGTGTTTTCTTGTTCTGAGCATACATTGCAGAAATCGTGTCATGAATAATATCATACAACTGTGCCCATACGGGTTTAACTTCTTCATCAATATAGTCATTCGGTTCAACTCTACGTAGTTCTACGTGCTGCTTATTGTTTGCTACACCAAAAGCCTCATCTAATTCCGGAGTAAATCTAATCTCACATCCCCACCATCTATGCTGTGGTTGGTTTACATTCTCGTAGAAATCAAATTGTCCAAAGTCAATTTCTCTATCAGCTCGCACTATTGATATTCCTTCAAGTTCTTTAACATGCTTACCCAATGGAGTGTTACCAGGCTCTCCAGGAATCGCAGTCTTATCATAAAATATATTTCTTACAATTGAAAATCTTATTTCAATTTGTGACTCTTTCACTTCACCTGTAACTGGATCATTATACTTAACCATAAACGGAACTATGCCATCCGGATAATCCTTATTAGTATATGGTTCAAAAACTGGTTCGGTACAGTCAATATTGGCACGTGGCGAAATAATCCCTGGTTTATCAGGGTTTCCTAACACATAATTATTCCTCATAAGCATAAGCGGGTCATTAGGCATTATATCGTGTGTAAAATCGGGATTCTCATGGTGTATTAACCTTATACTACTCTTTCCTTCGCTTATAAAATATCTAAATTTCTGCCCCAGTGAAAAATCCAACTTTTTAAATAAGAAATTAACCGTTTTAGGAACTACTCTATCACAGTTTTTCCAAATAACAAATGTACCATGTTGCGTAAAATCATATTCTTTATCTTTAGTACCTTGTGCACCTACAACCTTATATTCCAGATACTTCTTATATTTTTCCGGTATCTCGGAAATCACAGGGTCCTCAATCTCAGTTTGTTCTTCATTTTTAATTTTATCAATATCCAGAAAAACCTTTCTGCAATTCTCATATCCATTTTGCCATGAATAAACATCAACTGATGGGCACGCATACAATGATGCTTGCGGCAGACCAACACCAAATCGTCCCATTCCTTTTCTATCTGTTCTCGTTGAATATCCAATTCCTAAACAACCTTCTATTTCCTCATATGACATTCCAGAACCATTATCCAAAAATACTATTTCTGAAATATTATTTCGACCTGTTTTCGAGTTATATTCCTCAGATACTACCACTAAAATATCGCTTGCAGATGCCTGTACTGAATTGTCAATGATTTCAGACATTGCACATTCAATGTTCTTATAACCAGTATTTCTTAATGCATCTCCCATTGCCTTAATGACAAATATATCTTTAGCCATTTTTTTCCTCCTATAAGTTCCAATAATTATTAAAATGTGAGAAAGCCATATTTTCGTTATATTGCTTCAAGTTGTCCTTAATATCAACTAATAGGCAGGTTGAATTTCCTCCCATTTGAGGACCTCTTAACCCTCTTCCCAACATCTGACTATACAGAACAACTGATTGCGTTGGTCTTGCAATAAATACACACTCTATATTAGTTGCATCAAAACCCGTTGTTAATACTTCATAATTGATTAAGATATTCACATCATCCTCTCTATCTTTAAAACGTTTGATAGCAAGATTTCTTTCGTATGGTGCCATATCACCAATAACTACCGCATTTGGTACACTCTCTAATGTCAACATTGCAGATAATAGCTGGGCATGCTTTACCGAACAAGCAAATACTATTGTCGGCTTTTCTTGCTGATTCAGCTCCCGTAACTTTTGCATAATCCGCAGATTACGACTTTTATTTCGCCCAATAAGTTCCAATGTATTTTTGCTAAAATCATCATATCCATTATCAGATGCCACTACTCTAATCTTGTTTATCTCAGCATCCGTTAAAGATTCCGGATATATTAATTCTTCCTTGACAACTTTTGACAGAACTCCTCTGTCCTGAAAATACTTGATTACATCAAGCTCTGCCGTTGTATTTGCAGCTTCTTGTGGTGACATATTAACAGCATTCATCAACTGCGTATCTATTCCTATAATCTTATTTCCAAACATAGACACAAGCAACTCATTGTCAAAACTCTGCATCGTAGTTCTGCCCGGTGTTGCAGATAACCCCATTAAAGACCTATCTGCTAACCCCCCAGCTCTTGTCATAAATTTTTCAATCACATTTCTTGTCTCAGTTGCAGATGCCTTATGAGCTTCATCATACACTAATAGTCTTGTATCTTTGACAAGACGCTTGAATAACTCTGGATTACTACTCTGCATTTGCTGTAACTTCTGAATTCCACACACCATAAACCCGGAAATCTCTTCTTCCGGTATCCCGATATTATAGTCACCCCATAGTTTATATGTAGTTATGCTTCCATTTCCAATATTTTTCCATACAGAACAAAATGTATCATATGCTTGCTGCAACAGTTCAGTCGTATGCGCAACCCACAAAATTAAACCTTTTTTATTTAAATTATAATTATAATGATGGCATATTATATGCGTTGCTGTCTTCGTTTTTCCAGTTCCTGTCGGCATATGAATTAAGAATCTACGTAAATCATATTTTGAATTCAGTATATTTAGAGCTTTCTGCCTAATGATATACTGGTAATCAAGCAGCTCATAAAATTTATCATGAGAGCAAATCGTATCTGTTGATTTCTGATTAGCAATCTTCTTTTCGAAAATACTTTCACTTGCATATCCCAAAAGTCTCAACAGTTGATTATTCAGTTGAGATTCTTTCCAACTAGTATCCGCTGCCACTTCAACAATTGTTTGCAGGTCTTGACAATTCGCATATTTTTTAGGTAATGATACTCTAAAGTCCAAAATTTCTTTTTGGGACATTGCTTTAAATAATCTCAACCGAAAATCTTTCCTCTTTAGAATAGTTGTACCGTAGATACACAATATCATTTCACTCAGTCTATTCTTAGAAGCAAATGCTTCTTGTTCCGTATTCCACTCGAGTAATGATTCTACTAGATCTTCACCTAAAAAGTGTTTGAGTTCTTCTGTAGAAAATTTCATCATATAACTTTTTAGTTTCGCGTGTTCCATATTCAAACAACCTCCTATAAATCGGTTAGTGCTTGTACCAACGCATCAATCTCTTCACGTTTCGTAAATTGGCCTATCCCGACTCTCACAGTACCAGAATACTTTGCATCATTTAGATGCGAATGAACAAATGGGGCACAATGATAACCCGTGCGTACCGCTATATTAAAGTCTTCATCAAGTATCATTCCGACATCTTCGGATTTATACCCATCGACTGCAAATGAAACAATTCCGATATGTCTTTCTCTATTACTTGGTACATACAATTTTATATGTTTTAGTTCCTGCAATCTCTCCACAAGATAATCCGTCAATTCTTTCTCATGCACATAAATCTCATGAACATTCAACGCCTCTATTGCTGCCAACAAGCCCGATATTGAAACAATATTACTACTAGCACATTCATATTTGGCTTCATCATCTTTAGGCATCTCTAAATTGAGCGAATCGCTTCCTGTACCACCAACAATAAATTCTTTTAATGGAACATTTGATATATTGATAAACCCACCTATTCCAAAAGGTCCGTATAAACTCTTATGTCCTGCAAAAGCCAAAATATCTGCGCCCTTATTTCTTCGAATATCGTATTCTACCAGACCCAAAGACTGAGCAGTATCCAATACATTTACACTTTTAAACTTTTTACTTTCTGCAAATATCTCATCTACTGGCAAAATATAGCCTGTTACATTGCTTACATGTGTACAAAAAACTGCTGAGGGGTTCTCTTTGCTAAATATGTAAGACAACTTATTAGTTTCAATTTCTCCCGTCGAATCATCAATTGGCAATTCTCTCAAATGTATTTTCTTTTGTTTTGACAAATAGTTCAAAGTGCGAGCAACTGCATTGTGCTCATACGGAGAATAATATACGAAACTATTCTCCGAAAGCTTAAGCCCATTGATTATCTGATTTAACGCAACTGTGATTGATGGACAAAGCACTACAGGAATATTACTATCCGCCCCAACCAACTTTCTTAATGCTTTCTTGGTTTTGACAATAATTTCATTTGCACATTGCGCTTTAGCATATGCGCCTCGTCCTGCATTAACCGCATAGTTTCTGTTAGCATTGTCCATTGCTGTATATACTACTTCCGGTTTTGGAAATGTCGTTGCCGCATTATCCAAATAAATATGTTGTTTCATTAACCAATCACCTTTTCAATCATTTCTAGTAGAATTGCTACTCTATCATTAATACTCAAATCATCAAATTCATCTAACGTATCCTCAATAACATTACGTAATACTGTTCCTGCGCTTTCTGTTACTGGTTCATAATATTTCTCAATTATCTTTCCATTTTTTCCAACAAACGAGAGTTTAAACTTATCATCCGTTTTCTGGTCCTTTAGGCTTTCAACATCTTGCTTTACACCCTGCAACACTTGTACATATTCACGATACGAAGTATCATTCCAGTTTTCAACATAAACATCCATGACTGCTTTAATAATTTTCTTCGTTACTTCAGTATCACTGTACACATTTAAGTTCTCAATCGCTGACATTAAATTTGTGATTCGTCCACCATGCAAACCACTCTTTGAAATATCACTTTGGTTTTCATGCCATTCTTTAACCACATGATACAACTCTTGACTCTTTCTTGTGGAAAAAATCTTACAAGTTGCTTCTGTTGCCTTCTGGAGTATCCAGTCAAAATAATCATCAAATGCAGTCTTGCATTTATCAATCAAGATATATGTTGTTTCCAAATCACCTTCTGTATGAAATATCTCTGGAAGTTTTACAAACAGTTCTTCATATGGATTAAAGTCAACTTTTTGCAGCATCTTTCTAATCTTGATAAGCTGCCCTTTTACATCATCCGCTTTCTCATATTCAGAAAAATCAGATGCATTTCTCGTTACCGGAGGTAATGCCCTAAACCATCTCTGCATACAAATCAAGATATTCTTAATTCGATTTACAGATAAATTTCTATTGTCTTGCACACCAAATAAAATATTAAGGCTATCAATATATTTCTCCTTCTTTAAGTCAACCTCTGACATAAACAATGCATAATCCTCAGGAGTTTCACACATATTTATGACTATGTCAGCCGTAATTTGCACTTCCATATCAGAAAAATACACTACAATATCTTCATTTCGTTCAGCAAGCAAATATGCAAAGTATATAGGAAGTACGCCCTTTCTAACTCCATATGGCTCTGCTACTAGAGTCTCCACCAAACATTTTAAGCTGTTCTTCTTTTCCGAGCACTTTTCGATAAACTCCTTCATCAAAAGGAGTACTTCCCGTATATGCTCATCAGGCATTCCATCTTTAATACCTGTTCCACAAAACATTGACCGATATATCGTCGCTTCTTGGTTTGTCCCAGAATAGAACGACTCATCATCCTCATGGTTAAGAATTGCATGAATAATATTTAATCGAGCTTTCTTTGTTTGTCCAGTTGAAATAGTATGACGATTAATCATTTCATTGTTAATTACTGGAGTTCTATCATATATTGTCCTACAGCACAAATTAACAATATCCTCTACCTCTATGCCTCTTTTAGCTGATAACTTATCTCCATTCAGAAAGAAAAGCTTACACTCTTCATCATCTTCATACATATTATATAGAGTTTCTTCAATTTCTTTTGACAAGTCTTCTTCAAGAATAGGAAGCTCTCTCTTTAATATCTCATTGTCTGTCGTAAACGAACTATCACTCTTAAGATCTTGTAAAATCTCATAATCTAGGGCTTGCTTATGCATATCAAAACTCTGTCTCGGACAAATTACAATCAACTTTTTACAATTCAATTTCTTTATATGTTTCCTAACTTTTGGCACATCAATCTTGCCAACGCTGTATAATGACAAAACTTTTCCATCTGCATATGAATCAGTTTCAAACAGGACAGAAGCATCTGTAATACTCAAGAAATCATCAACAGCTATATATTCATGTCTATAGTATCTTGTCATTGCATTATCTGCGTTATATTTTCGTGGAATCACATAGTACTTCTTGGTAATACTTTCGAAGACTTTTCCATAATTTACACGGTCGCCTTTTATACTACGTCGTCTTTTAATTTCAGTCTTTAATGCTGAACCAGCTCTGGTCTTGAATACAAGGTTATTAGTCGAACCTTTTCTGTAAACCACTTGCGATGCTATTAATTCTTCCACTACCATTGCAGCATTAGAAATACCTGTTGCTAATGCTAATACACTTTCTTCTGCTGGCATTTCCTCATCCTTATTTACAATCAAGATAATTGCCAACGCTTTTACAATTCTTTTCTGTTCTTCCGAAATACACTTGGATAAAGCATACTCTGCATTTAACCATTCATTATGAACATGCTCATTGATAACTTCTTTTTTAAATAATCCAGCAAAATAATCATATATCAAATCTGCTCCTATTTCCCAAAGCATCTCAATACTATGGTTAGATATATATCTTGCCATACTATTCGGCTCATCATTTGATATAAATGTAAATAATGTCCTTTCATTCTGAGCCACTTTCTCACTTACATTCAGAAGCAAATATGCACTGACAGGATTAAGTGGATAGCAGCCTTCAAATATTATCTTGTTGAAATCTCTTTTCTCGAATTTACTCTTAAACGCTGGTATCTGATAAAATGCATCAGACTTTGTAGTTCCTAAATAGAAATCGTAATTTGGAATATCTCTAAGTCTTGTTTCATTCTTAATAATCGCATTTTTTATCAGCTCATAATTATTTTTTGAAGAAGTTACAAATAACTTCTCAATAATTCTTCCTTCAATTCCAGTAAACGCATTTATAGTTTCTATTGAAATATATTTACCATATTCTTTAATGCTTTTGTGTGCTACCAAAGTTAAGAATATTTGTGCTGTTTTAGAATCATTTGCCAACTCACACATATCTTGCAACAACTTCATATTATTTCCTGAGGAAGTTCCACTTTGGCTCTCAATATACTTACTAAACTCATCAAATACGATGTAAATGCCACTATATTCAAATTCCTCAACTAATTTCTCACTTACACTTTTATAAAGAGTGAGTGGATCAGATGCAACCATCGGATTAAATTCGCTACCGGATGTCAATTCCGGATATACAGAGGTGAATATCGCTAACTCTCTTTTAGAAAAAATAGCCAATCCTGCTTTTAGCTCAGCAACTGATAATCCCTGCTCTGCTACAGCTTTTGCGAACATTTCATAAGTATCCGGATAATTCTTTTCCCAGTTAATTATTTTTTCAATTGCAATCGAATAATAGGTATCCGGAATCATTCCTTCAATACCTTCTCTCTTTAATGCATCGTTTAACCCATATAGAAATGCCTGATTCAAATCTGCCTGTGTATTAGTAATCAACACAGGTAAGAACCTTCCTTTCTTGTTCCATATAGCTGTAATGTTATCTGCCACATCGTCTCCAATATCATCAATAGCTTTGATTTTTTCTATCACTTTATCTATCATCTCAGAGTTCTCTGGAGTTCTCTCCATAGAAACGATGGCTAATAACACCAACAACAGATGAGACTTTCCTTTTCCATAAGGTCCAATAATTGCTGACGCATGCTCTTTATTGCCTCTTACAGCACATAAATACTCGTTCAAAAAATTTACTGATGATTTTGTTGGAATATATCTCAGTACTTTATCTCGATTATTTAAGTTTAAATACAAATTGATTGAGTTCTTAAAGCTCTCATCTATGCTTACTACTTCATTCAAGCTATTTAATTTATTCATAGAATGCTCCTATCTATGTGTTTCATAATACGACTTCATAACCAACTCCAAATCCATATCAGAAACCCTATATATAATGTCTAACCCTGCAGTTCTGTCAACTCGAATATAGCCCATTGTCTCTAGCTTATCCAAATATTCATTTACTGCAACACTACTAATTTGATATACGGCACAAATACTTCCAGCACCATCAGTAATTTCATCAATTGAAACAAATTCTTTATCGCTAAGACACCTTGCTAACTCATAAAGAACATTCCATTCTGTTATTTTTCTTCTATCCGGCTGAGTTTTTGTAAAATTACCTTCCATACTTTTAATCAAATCTAATTGTGCAAATGGAGAGACATTCTTGTCCTCTGGGTCATCTATTTCTTTTAAATTACCATACATATTCATAATTACATCTACATCACTTCTTAATGATTTTTCTGAATATGCCATATTATTTGTATACTTATTTAGCTCTCGAATCATAATCTGCACTATTTGCTCTTTTTCCATATCCTCAATATCACAGTTATTAAAGAACAAATACCATGCTGTTGCATCTTCTGCGTTATGAACAATATTGGAATGTAAAACCCACAAAGTAAATACATCCTCAAAATATGCATCATATTTTCTGATAATCTCTCCACACTTAGACAAAAATACACCTGCTGAACCTTTTTCAATAATTAGTCCAAAAGCCTTCAACCAATATCGCAAAGACTTCACCATATTGTTACCAATTCCAAAAACATCTGGACCCTCTTTGCCTAAAAACACTGTTGGATTATTCTTTACCTGCGCAATTCCTTTATTCAGCCAACCTTCACGCAATACAAACTTCTCATGCCCTTGAAGTCGGATTTTTATTTTTTCACTTGCCATATTAGCTCCTCTTTATGCACAATACTTTTCTCATATAACAACCAGCATTAAAATGTCCTACACATTCCGTACAACGAACACATTTATCATCATCTATAGCATAGGTCACTTTACCAGTTCCGTCATCTTTAACACTTATTGCATCATGCTTACAAACACTTTCACATGCTTTGCATCCTAAACACATCTGATATTTTGTAAGCTGGCATTGTACCTTACCTTCTGCAACAGATAAGGTTTTAGCTCCTGCAATGTGAATATCTTTAATTATTACTTTAAGCTTAGTACTACCAATACGTCCTTGCAGTACTAATGCCACTTTCCCATTAGGTCTGATTACATAAACCTCTCCAAGTCGTTTATTTCCTAACTCTTTGTTAATTAGTCCAAATGGTTTGAATAACTCGTATAATTCCTCACTAATCGGTCTTTGCAATTCATAATTAAATGCATTTTCCTCTGTTGCACACGGTTCAAATGTTACTACAGATGTCTGTGCAGCCTTTAAACCATTTCCTCCCTGACGAGCTTTCCACTTACCATCATTAACATAATCTTCTGGATCCGGCTTTCCAATTTTCTTTGCAAAATCCAATAGTAATTCATGCCAATGCACATATTGTTCGTACATATGCACTTTAGATAGAAACTCAGACCACGCACCATTATTAGGACAACACCAACAGCCAACTCTCGTATATCCAAGTCTATATGCATAATTGAAATCAATCCCCGTAGTAAGGATATAAAGCCATACATCATAATCTATCCATTCAATAATAGGAGAAGCTACCGTCTGCTTCGCAATTTTTGGACTTTCACTTTCTCGCTCATATTTACTTCTACTTGCTGATTCGCTATGACGAATCCCTTGAAAACTTAATATATTTGTTTTATCCTTAAACGCAGACGCAATAGTCTTCTGAATGGCTCCGGTTTTAAATACCGTACAACACCATCTCATTACACGACTTGGTGGTCCTACAACTTCACACAACTCTTCAAAGTTTTTCTCTCGATTTTTAGCGGTAAGTACCCTTACGCCTTTTGATTCCTCGTTCTTATTAAAACGCTTCTTATACTCCAATGTTGTCGGAAATTCTAACGTTGTATCTCCAAATATATGCAATACCTGGTTTGTTCCTAATGCCGAATTTACAATGTGAGAGGTTACTGTTGAATCTTTTCCTCCACTAAAAGAAACCATCATATCTTCTACATCATACTGGTCTCTATAAGATGAAACAAAACGCATCGCTTCCTCTGTAATAAAATTGTATCTTTCCTTATTTACCTCAACAAAAACAGCCACATTTCTATCAAAATAACTTGAATCAATACTGTCTACTAATCTATCATATTCTTCTTTAATAATCTTAATTTTATCCAAAGGCCATTTGTTAATTTCTGTTACAGAAATCTTTTCTTTTTTGCCATCAATGATATATGCACCGCTACCATACCACACTGACGAATTCTCATAACAATGAGGATTTTCTTTCCCTTGAACTAATGCAAGCAATAATCTTTCCTCAGGAAACACAGGTCTAATATCTGTTGATATGTACTTACATTCTATTCCACATTTTGGACATACTGGTTCAAAATTCGGAACATTACATTCTTCACACCAGTACAATGTCGTTGACATTACCGTCTTAGTTTGGCAAGACTTCTTTACACATATATCGGCATTCATCGGTATTTTGCATTTTGGGCAAATTCTCTCTACCATGAAACTTCCTCATTTCTCAAATATTCTATCTTTCTTCTATTTTCTCATAGGTTAACACAATATCACATCCTAAAGCTTCCATCATCTGAACAAATGTTTTATTCACTACACCATCTTTCTTTTTGATAATGCGATTTACATATTGCCCTGTTGTTCCTGCAGTTTCTCCCAGTTGTTGCTGTATCATTTTTGCTTCTAGGCACTCAATCTTTGTATCAATTTTGTCAATTTCAATATCATTTTTAATCATATTTGTTTCCCCTGTAATACGAATCGGATTATTTAATAACACCTTATGAGTATATAACATTTTCAGAGATTTTTCAATAATCCTGGTTCATCCACCAAGCTCTATTTATAATTCTATTACGCAATACTTTCCCCTTACCTCTTACATCATAAAAACAACTTTGAGATAAATTTATATTCATAAACAACCTCTTCCTCAGAATCTTTGCATTCATCAAAATACTTTCTGAACTTATCTTGCACATCGTCACCAGCATCAGTATTTCCTATATTTTTTTTGAAACTTGTCATAAAAGTATTAAATGAACTTCAGTAGTTCTGATAGGAATTGCACCCTTTTTCAAAAACGTGTTTACTATGTGGATTTCTAGATGAAATCCTTATCAGATAGTATTCAACCGTTTTATCCTGATAAGCTCTTTTTGCCAATATCACCACAACTTTAGGAGCTATCCCTTTATTTCGTTTATTTTCAAGAAGATCGATACCAATTTCAGGAGTATCTGCTTCCTGGTGCTGTATTTCTATACTCCCACAGTATTCTCCATCTGTTGCATATCGGATATATTTTCTATTCATTTTTTCGTTCTTACCTTTCATCCCCAAATTAATATTCCTAAGAAAATAATAATTTCAATGGGAGGACATACTCCCACTACAATTGCAAATAGCATCTTTTCCACCAGTCTGAAAAAGTTACCGATGTTCCACTGTTAGCCATATGGTAGTCCATAAAACTACCTGACATGTCATATTTTCCATTGTTATCCCAATCGTTCATAACAATACCTCCAGTGCAAATTGTCCATTTTCTGTTATCTTAATTTTATAACCTCATCTGTCGACTTATTGCGACTTTAGCTAAAAGCCCCTACATCCTGCATCTTCACATGTAAGATCTATTTTACAAAAAGAACAGCCTATCATCCATCTTTCCTTCAGGTACAAAATCCCTATTCTTGCAGATTTTATCTGCATATCCGGTAGTAATTGGCAACCTCATTTTATGAGTAGAACCAACATGTAGTTGTGAAAGATAAAGTATCTGTGTCAATATGTCTGCCATAGATATATTTCCACATTTTTTCTCTACCAGTATCGGATTAGGTGAACCTTTTTTGTTTTTCATATCTGTTGTCACAAGACATCCCTTACTGTCGTTATACACGCAATATCCCATTGTTGGATTCTCTATGTTGCCATCCCGTATGAGTATCAGTTTTGAACTAATATTCTTTCTAATCTCAATTATGCTATATTCAATTCCCTTAGCTCCAAAATAATTCTTATACCACTCATCATTTTCATTACTAAAGCCATCTCTATGAATAACCACATTCTTTGGCGATTCTCCAAACCTATCTTCATAAGAGAATATTACCTGGTCAAATATATCCTGAAGTATTCTTGTTGTAATCTTCTCACCTTGCTGAGGCGTCGTCGGCTTATAGAATCCAAGCAAACGCCCATATTTATCAAATACTACTGAGCAGGCTGGATAATGAATGCCTTTTGCAACCGTAGCAACATCAAGTCCAACAAAACAATCAACATTTCCCGGCATGTCCTTTACAATCCAAGGAATTCCGCCTGTCTTACCAAGAATACCAAGTATAATGTTGTGAAGATAATACTTAGACTTATTACCTTCTGCTTTACCTCTTGCAAATAATTCTGCAGTCTTCATACTAATCATCTGTGATGGAATATTTGCCTTTGCCCATATAGTCTTGAATGGGTTATATGGTCCATCTTCATCAATTCCGTCTGGAATAAGTGCTATTACAATATCTATGCCTTCTATCTTCTGCAATCTGTTTGCAGCTCTCTTGTAGTCTGTTATATCGCCAAGCTCATACTCCTCTTTAATCATTGGTTCAGATTTTATATTTAGAAGTCCTGAGATTATATATTTGTCTTTTTCACCCTGATATTTTCCTAGTTTTGCAAATGAATATATCTCATTAACAACTGCTTTCATAAGATGTTCTTGATTCTTCGGGTATAAATATCCTATTTTGATTTCTCTTTCAGGTTTTCTATAGAATCCATAATTGAATACTTGAAATTCTTTTCCCACTTCAAGCACTCTGTCTTTCCCACATATCAGTTTTGGTAGAGGAACAGTGCCTCTACTGTACCCAATATTCTTAACCTCACAGGGTTCTAAATCAAATTGCAAGCTATTCATTTCCTTAAGAGCACCTATATCACCTATGAAATCCTGATCTAACATAAGACGGGTTCTCATATCGCGCTTAACATATGGCTCTATCCGAACAGAAAATCGTGGATCAATCTGTCCCACTTTTTCTCTTGTAAGCACTGGTTTTAAAGCCTGAGGATAATAAGGATATGTTTTATCAGACTGCAATTCTACTTTTACCACTTTTGTGTCATCCGGAAGCTGCTCAACCCTTTTTCCTTCTTTTTTATTTATGTAATATGCTTTCAGGCTATCTGCAAAGTCTAGTTTGTCTGTGACAGTAAAATCACATATTTCTGTAAGAATTCCGGTCTGATTATTCTTAGCCCAGTCGTTTTTCACTTCCATTCCAACCGGATTAATTCCTCTTTCCATATAATCATAAACTGTTAGATTCGACATAAATGCACTACTTGTATCTATTCTAAGATACGCCTTTCCATCATCCATTATATCTACCCAGAAATTGTATTTTCTCTCAAGGCTTATTTCTTTATTGTCTGATGTAAATAAATTAAAGTCATTCTCTGTCCTAATCCACTTACTTGTCACACTGCTTTTGCAGGAATACTTGTGATATTTGTTATAAATTAAAACTTCCGACAAGTTCTTAGTAATCAGATATTTAATTAGTTCACAGTAAACTTTTCTATTTTCTAATACCTCTAGTTCCCTTATTCCTTCGTATTCAATTGTAAAATCTGCATTAGGAACACTTTCATCCAACATATCTGTTGAATATATTCTGTTTCCATCTTCAAATACTCCGACATGATTATAATTCTTAAGCTTCCATACTGCTCCTCTTATGATTGAGAATGAGTTATCTATTTTCTGTGAGTGAAGCTGATATATATGTAAAATAACTGGTTTAACCACATCCTTAGAAGCAAATACTTCCATTCTTAAATCTTTTCCCATCTGAACCCTCCAATATAAAAATTTTCTATCTTACTATATTTCACTCAAATTATACGCCTTTATATATCACAGTATTGTGATATATATCTTTCTTATATAAATTTTTCAATTTTGCTCATTTTCTTTTCCTCCATTTCTTTTCTTAACAAAAAATGCCACCTGCACCTGAGTACATGTGGCATCTAGTTATCTTATCTTAATATGTCCCCTAGATTATACTCCGGTGCTATATTCTGTATATCAGCTAAAATTCCTCATTAGTAAAAATTATAGGAGTATTATACCAATAATTGTATTTTCTTACAAGCAATTTTTGTATATACTCTATGTTCAGCAACCATTCTCCAACGTGCTCTAATCTCTCATCCCGTCCCGCAGCTTACAGGCCTACCGCGTCCACTCCGTGAACAGCTTCTTCATGGGTGAACTTTTCATATTCAAGCTGGCTTATAAGTTCATCTCTTGACATTGGCACCGATTCCATGTAGGATTGCGCTTTAATAACAGCCTGTGCCATCCAGTCGCCACCACAGTTATCTATAGCATACTGGACTTCATCAGATGTGAATTCTTCGTATTCAAGTTGTTCCGTAAGACCAAGTTTAGAAAATCCCATATTGCTTCCCAGGTAAGACTTGGCAGACATAAGTGCCTGTTTTTTCCAGTCGGCACCGCAATTGTCAAGGGCGTACTGTATCTGATTTGCATCATATCCCTCATATTCAAGCTGACCTTTGAGACTTTCTTTTGAAAAACCGCCCATATCCAGATAACTTTTTGCACTCTTTAGTGCATTGGATTCGCCGGCCGATACATTAGAGGCAGGAGTTGTCGGCTGGGCAGCAGGTTTGGTAGCTGGTGGTGCAGGTTGTTCTGCAGGCTGCTTTGCAGGCTGTTCTGCAGGTTGCTCTACAGGCTGTTTTGCGGGTTGGTTTACGGGCTCATTGGGCGTAATCTGATTGCCATTGAGCAGATTAATCTTATCAACGTATACAGCCGGAATTGATATAGTCTGTCCGAGAACCGATTCATACTGGAAAATGCCTACTGACGTTCCATAAATTTCAATATTATCATCTTCAAGAATACGGCTTGTTGTTATTTCTGGATCATAGCCTATAAGAATCACCTTATCGTAGTCTCCGTCAACGGCAAGGCGGATCTGATTCTCATCATCTCCTTCCATAAGCTGGACAACCTCTCCTGTAAAATATACAAGTTTTCCCTCATAATCCTTTGGATTACGGGAAATGTTATCGAATGTAATTCCTGTCTTATAATCACTATCGCTGTATGTCTGTCTCTCAGAAGATTCGGTTATATCTTCTGCCGTTGTAGAATACTCAGTCTTATTCTTTTTGTGTGTTGTTGTCTCCTCTTCAGATTCATTAAAAGTTGCTGTTTTGCCACATGCCCATAACATGCAGCATGCAATAATCGTTAATAACGCTACTGACAATTTCTTCATAATAGTTACCTCCATAATAAAATTGATGTTGCTCCCACCGGCCCCTTGATTTATTCATATTTTATCATTTTTACCTGTCCCAAAAAAAGGACTGGCAAGTTCAAGGTAATACGCAAAGTTACAGTATAGGAAAAAGTGTGAATACATGTTATAATACCGGTAGTTAGTCTTAAAAGGAGATGAAAACAATAAAAAAGAAATTCAGAATTACATTTAATGCACCGGTAGTATTAGGTTTAATTTTTATATGTTTTGCGGCAACACTACTGGGAGAAATTACAAAGGGTAGAAGCACAGCATTATTTTTTATGACATATCACTCATCATTATTAAATCCTCTGACCTATATAAGGTTTATAACACATGTTTTTGGGCATGCAGGCTGGGAGCATTTTATCGGTAATGCGACATATCTTTTATTATTGGGACCGGTATTAGAGGAAAAATACAAATCCAGAACATTAATTGAAATAATAATCATTACGGCACTGGTTACCGGTATTATCAACTATATCTTTTTCCCTAATATTGCACTATGCGGAGCCAGTGGAATTGTCTTTGCCTTCATTATTCTGGCTTCATTTACCGGATTTAAAGATGGTGAAATTCCTCTGACATTTATTCTTGTTGCCACCATATATATAGGCCAGCAGATATATGACGGCATTACAGTTAATGATAATGTATCGCAAATGGCTCATATTACCGGCGGACTGGTAGGTTCAATAACAGGATATATTCTTAACAAAAAAACAGTAACCCAGTAATTTACTGTCCTCACCTGCGCGGCAATATGTTCCACACAAAGAAAACCGGGTCAGCTTTACGCCGACCCGGTCTTTATATTAAACGTTTCCTACACTTCATCCCTATAACTCTGCGGTTATGTACCTTAACCAAATATTGCCTCTGCAAGTTCCTGCATAGTCATTCCGATACTCTCTAAATCTGACTTATATAGAGTAACTGAAAGGAAGTATCCATTATCCTTTGTAATGACTGCACAATACTCTTCATTTTCGCTTGGTGACTTTACTCTCTTGAAAGTTCTTTTATAGAACTCGACTGTACCATTAGGTGTGTCAAGTGTATCTTTTAACTTTTCAATCTTGTCATATTCGAATTCGCTTTTATCGACTTCCCATTCATCACCTTCTATATAGTGTTTTACCCATCCTTCTGTATATGGGGTTACCCACACAGAAATATCATCTGTTTTCATGACAAAACAGTTCTCATCAGTATACTCGTCATATACTTCAAATCCATCAACAAGGTTAACTTTTCCGATTACATTTCCGTCGTAATCCTCAATTTCATATTTACTCTTTTCGGATACATCTGAATCGTCTTTTTTGTCATCTTTCTTTGAAGGTTTTACATCATCTTTGTCCGGAGTTGTCTCTTCTTCATCTTTCTTATCATCTGAATCGTCTGCGTCCTTAATTTCATCCGGAAGCTCAACCTTAGTCTTACCGAAATCGGAGAATTCCAATGTAACGCTTGCTTCATTAATGCTTAATAAGTCTTTAACATTAACATCTTCTGTTGAAGATACTTCAAGAATCTTGCCGATGCAGCTCTTTAAATCAATTGAAATGGCTGTAATAGTGTCATTATCTCCGTCAATTGTTACTGTGATTGCCACATCTTCTAATAAATCAATAATTTTTGATATATCAAAATCTTCCTCTGAAACACTGCCTAAACCTGAAAGGCTGTTTTCGATAGCTGACTTAATATCATCTTCCTTATCGCCAAGAATTTTGTCAAAATCAAGCTTGGCTTCTACTGTGTAGATACCATTCTTTTCAGAAACTACATCTGCTGTTTTGATAAAATCTGTAATTGCTGTTACGCTACGTAAGCTTGCAATCACATCTGAAAGATTTGTATCTGACTCTTCCTTCATCCATTTTTCGTCATCAAAATCATATTCATAGACATACGCTGTGTTGCCTTCTTTAACAAGATAAGTCTTGAGTTCCTGGCTGTCTTCAGCAACATCAGGAATTTTTGCGTATGATTTTCCCTCTGCATAACCTGCTTCATCACAGATTTTAAGAGTTCCGTTTATGCCTGCCTTAGCTGATGACTTAAGGTCTGATTCTTCAAGTTCGCCTTCTTTAATAGCTGACTCAATCATTTCTTCAGTCATTCCCTGCATAACAAGAGCCTGTTTTAAATCTAAATCAGCATCTAATTTTACATCGAATGATACTGTGAAGTTTTCTAACCCTTCTTTGTTAGCTGCTACTGCTTTGACAAGGTCATCAGCACTCTTGCTGCCTTTTACCGTGTCTTCTGAAGACTGGTTCTCACCTGTGCCAACCTTCACTTTCTTGCTGCCACATGCTGCCATACCGAGTGTAAGTGCAATACACATCATGGCTACAAGAATTTTTTTAAATAATCCTTTTTTCATTTTGTCTGCTCCTTTAAAAATTTTAACTTTTAAGGTATTAATACCAAAGCACGCTCTGATTGTATCACGGAAAATTTTACTAATCAATATACGTTTTAGCGAAATAAAGCATCCTATTTACGATAAAATAGCATTTATTCATAAAAAAAACTGCAGAAGAAGGGCATTTCCTCCTCTGCAGCCGATATCATATTGTTATATAAGTATTATATTTTAATTTTCTTAATTTTCTTTCCATATCCACGGCATTATCAAGATTTTTGTATGCACCTACCTGCACTTTATAGAGGTCATCCTGATAAATAATAAATGCGGGATACCCCATATCCAGCAACGGTTCCAAAAGTCTGTCCGCATTGTCACGGTTTCTGAAAGCCCCTACCTGGACACGGTATAATTTGTCACAGGTGCATCTGCTGCTTTCCCTGTCTTTTTCATACAATCCCTCGTATGGGTCTTTTATATTACTTTCATCCGGCGCAGGCTGTACATTATTATCCCTCGACGCTGTGCCGGAACCTATGGTTTTTAATATTCCATCGGCTATCGCCGCCGCTATCTGTTCAAATTCATCATCGAACTTCTCATTATCGCTATCGTTGTTGATAAAGCCTGTTTCAATAAGCACCGCCGGCATATTGGTACGTTTAAGCACCACAAGATTAGGTCTTTCTATAATGCCCAGGTCTTTAAAGCCCAGATCCGTAAGATTATCCAGTATGTTTTCGGCGAGTTGTTCTTTCTCTCCGCCTTCACTGTAAATCAGCACCTGCACTCCGCTTGCAGCATTGGGATTCTCTCCTGAATTTCTGTGGAATGATACAAAATAATCCGCTCCTGAATTATTGGCATCCGTTGCCTTTTTAAACGGTGTTTCATATATGTCGTTATCTCTTGTATAAAAAACATCCATGCCTTCATTTTTAAGGATATCTCCAACCGCCATGGCAAGCTTTAAGTTGTCATCTTTTTCACGTCTTCCGTTATACACCGCTCCCGGGTCACTTCCGCCATGTCCTGCATCTAAAGCAATAAGCATAATATATACCTCTCTTTTTCATATGGTATATATTATGCCGGCAACGTCTTTATCTTTACATTTTTTTAATTAAAATAACTGTAATTACCACACTTGCTATCGCTATCAGTGACATTATGGTTATTGTTAATGCTACTTTCTTTTTATATTTTTTTGCAACTTTTTCGTCTATCATTAATTATTTTTCCTTTCATATTTTACAAATTCATATATAAGGTCAAAATATGTTCTTTCGTCGCTGGATTCTGTGATAACAAATCCTTCATCTTCCAGATTAGGGAAGTACGAATCTGCGTCATAAGCATAATCTATCTTAGTAATATGGGCTACGTTGCAAAGAGGAAGCATCTGCTTATATATGGAAGCACCGCCGATTACATATACGTCTTCATCGGCAAAATCTTTTGCCGCCTCAACGGCTTCTTCTATACTATGAACCACAATAGCTCCGTCAACCTTGTAATTCATATCTTTTGTTATTACAATATTGGTTCTGTTCTTTAAAGGGCGTTTATTAGGAAAACTTTCAAGGGTCTTGCGTCCCATAATTACGGCTTTGCCCGTTGTGGTCTCCCTGAACCATTTCTGATCCTCAGGAATTCTTACAAGAAGTTCGTTTTTGTATCCTATTGCCCAGTTTTTGTCTACTGCTGCGATTAAATTCATAATATGTCCTTTCCTATATAGCTACAGGTATATTGGTGACCTGTGGTCCGGTTATATAATTATCTACCGATACATCATCCCTTGTAAACTTGTAAAAATCTTTTACCTCGGGATTAAGATGGAACGTCGGTGCATCATAACATTCTCTTGATATAAGTTCCTCCACAATAGGAATATGTCTGTCATATATATGTGCATCTGCGATTACATGTACAAGTTCTCCCACCTGCATATCACATACCTGTGCCAGCATGTGCACAAGCACCGCATACTGTGCAACATTCCAGTTATTGGCTGTGAGAATGTCCTGTGACCTCTGGTTAAGAATTGCGTTAAGTGTAAGCTTGTCTTCACCTTTTTTCTGGGTAACGTTAAAAGTCATGCTGTAGGCACATGGATATAAATTCATCTCATGTAAATCCTGGTGCACATATATATTAGTCATTATCCTTCTGCTGAAAGGATTGTTCTTTAAATCATATATAACACGGTCTACCTGATCCATCATGCCTTCTTTATACCGGTGCTTTACACCAAGCTGATAACCGTATGCTTTGCCGATTGAGCCGTTCTCGTCCGCCCATGCATCCCATATATGGCTGTGAAGGTCATGGATATTGTTGGATTTTTTCTGCCATATCCATAACAATTCGTCTGTTGCACTCTTAAGCGCTGTTTTTCTTAATGTAACAAGCGGAAATTCCTTGCTGAGATCATATCTGTTTACAACACCGAATTTTTTGATTGTATAAGCAGGAGTTCCGTCCTCCCAGTGTGGTCTTACTTTTTCACCCTCCGTACTTACACCGTTTTCAAGGATATCCTTACACATGTCTATAAAAACTTTATCTGCGTAGCTCATTATGCCCTCCTGTTACTGCACTATTTTACTTTATCATATATCTCCGTAGGAACATAAGCCTTGACTTCTATTCCCTCCGCAACATATTCCTCACTTATAAGCTGTCCGTATTTTCTTATAAGGGATATCTTGGAAGCCTCCGTATAAGAATATGTCTTTTCTATATATATTTTGCTTTCTCTTAAAACTTCTTCAATGGTATCTTTAAGTTCTGTCAGTCCGTCACCGTGAAGAGCCGATATATTAACGGTCTTGTCGGCCTTAAAATCTTTAAGAACTTTATTGCCTGCAATTTCTATTTTGTTAAAAGCCGTTATTATAGGCTTATCGCCCGCTCCCAGTTTCTCAAGGGTATCATATACAACATACATCTGAGAATCCATTGCAGGATTGGAAGCATCCACGACATGAAGAATTATATCTGCATATACAGCTTCTTCAAGTGTACTTTTAAAAGCTTCCACAAGGTGATGAGGAAGTTTGCTTATAAATCCGACTGTATCCGTGAGAAGAATCTGCTGCCCGCTTTCAAGCTCCAGCCCTCTCGTTGTAGGGTCAAGTGTGGCAAAAAGCTTATTTTCCGCAAGTATTCCCGCACCCGTTAATGTATTAAGAAGTGTCGACTTACCTGCGTTAGTATATCCTACTATAGCGACCACCGGAATATTGGAACGGCTTCTCTGGCTTCTTGTAAGCTCACGGTGCGTTACAACCGCTTCAAGCTCATGCTTAAGCTGTCCTATTCTCTCATGGATAATTCGCCTGTCCATCTCAAGCTTTGTCTCTCCGGGACCTCTTGTACCGATACCTCCGCCGAGTCTTGAAAGTGCGTTTCCAAGTCCCGAAAGTCTTGAGGAACGATATCTCAACTGGGCAAGCTCAACCTGAATCTTACCCTCGTTGGTATTAGCCCTTGCTGCAAAAATATCGAGAATAAGAAGCGTTCTGTCCATGATTTTAATTTCAAGGGCATCGCTGAGATTGTTCATCTGTGCCGGAGAAAGTTCGTCATCACATATTATGCCTGTTGCATCATATTCTATTATCAGTTCTTTAATCTCATCTATCTTACCCTTACCGATATAAGTGGCCGGATTGAAATTATCAAGATTCTGTATTACCCTTGCCACCGTTACCGCACCTGCAGTTGACGCAAGCTCGCAAAGCTCGTCAAGGGACTGTTCGGTATTTTCTCTGTCTGATTTTCTTACAGCTACAAGAATAACTCTTTCTTCTGCTTCTCTGTTATCAATCATAAAAATCTCCTGTTAAGATACTCTGGACTTCAAAAACGTATATTCTCTCAAAGCCTTTGTATCATCACTGTAATCCTTTACATAGCTTTCAAACAAATCCAGTGCCTTGCTGAAATCTCCGAGATATTCGTAGCATATTGCCTGATTGTAAAGCAGTGCTTTCTTAGTTTCTCCTTTAGCTGACTCAAGACCTTTACTTATATATTCCAGAGCCTCGGTATACTTAAATCTCTTGATAAGATATGCCCCGTACTGGTTATATGCTTCGCTGTTAGACGTATCTTTATTGATACAATCCATATAAAGGTCTTCCGCTTCCGAATATCTTTCCTGTGCTTCATAAGTAAGTGCAAGGTAAAAAGCTGCATCCTTCTCACCTGCGTCTATGGCCTTCTTAAGGAACTGTTCTGCCTGTGTGTAGTCCCCGAAAAGATAATATGTCTTGCCTATAAGAAAATCATCCGCATCTTTACTTGAAATAAGTCTTCTGAGATAAGATTCAGCCCTGTCTGTATAACCTGATGCCATAAATTCGTTATACATATTACAATATAAGGAATAACTGTTGTCACTGAGGGAAATAGCCTCTTCAAAATCAAGTGCCGCATTATTCTCATTGCCCGTATGGACATATGCACAGCCTCTTAAATAATATAAATCTGCCTTATCAGCCTTGCCGCATTCATCAATAAGTGTTGAATAATACTCTATTGCTTTATCGTATTCGCCGCTTTTTGTGAGACATTCCGCATAATATTTCATTGCATCAAGACAAATACTGTCATATCTGCTGCCTGATTTGGTAATCACGGTATCAAACTGCTCCTCGGCCGTCTTAATGTCACCAAGCTTATAATAAGCAATTCCAAGTCCCCTGTAAGCGTCCCTGTTACTGCTGTCCTTACTTATAATCTCATTAAATGATTCTATAGCTCCCTGGTAATCGCAGGTCTCAATTTTGCTCATTCCTGCCTGACATGACAATGAATTGCTCTTGCCACATCCTGTTAAAACTGCTGCGGCAACTGTGCCTGCACATATAATATCTATAAATAAATGTTTTTTCATTACAATAAACTCCTAAAATTATAACAAATCAGATATCCCAAACACCCGATTAAGCTAAATTGTACCATAGTAAGGGTTTTGTAACAAGTGGTATTAAAAGATTTTCACTCTCTTTTTTGATAAGCATGCTCTATTTTCTTCCCAAGAGGAACTGCAAGTGCCAGTAAAAATATTACGTTGGAAACCGCATAAATTATCGTAAATGTCAGTGACGTACTTATCGTAATCAGATAATAACTCCATCTAAACGTCCCAAAGGTCCATATAACCGTATAAATGTCCATTAAAAGTGAAAAAATCACACCGGCAAACACACCGTAAATCATGAGAACGGCTTTGTTTTTTCTTAATAGTCCCCCAATAAGGGCGGATATAATCCCGATTAAACCCCATGTCAACATCTGGAAAGGAGTATACATTCCCTGTCCGAAGTAAAAATTAGTAACAAGTGCGGTAAGCGCCCCACAGTAAAAACCTGCCTCTATTCCAAGATACATTCCGGCAATTATCACAACCGCTGTCACCGGCTTAAATCCGGGAAAAGGTGCGAATATGAAACGTCCTGCAATCGACATGGTTGTAAGCACCGTTATAAGCATGATTTTTCTCACTGAAGTATTCTTTTTTTCGAGAATATAGAAAAATACAAAGCAGAAAATAACAACTGCTGTTGCAAAAATAAAAGCACCTGTCTTTACCTGTTCCATTCTTCCGCCTCTTTCTCCGTAACCACATCCTCTGAAATTCCTTTCCACATCCTGCATACAGGAGTTGTGTAAAATACATTTTCAAGACAAAACTCCCTTACACTGCCTGAATACACCGGCTGCCTGTCTGAAATCATACACACATAATCTGCCGCATCTGCCATAAAAGAAATGTCATGGGAAATTACAAGAATGGTTTTTTGTTGTTTTTTTAATTCATTAATAGTATTAATCAAATTAGCTTTTTCTCTGTTATCTACGCCTTTAGTCGGCTCATCAAGAATTATTATGTCAGGATTATTTTTTAACACAAGAGACAGGGCAAGAAGTTGTTTTTCACCTCCGCTTAAATCGTAAGGGTTTCTGCCGTCATATTCATCATTTGTAAAATGGTCTGTAACATCCTGTGAAAGAATACCGATACTGTTGCCGTAGGTCTTTATTTTTCCCGAATAAGGCTTAATATAGCCTGAAAGCAGCTTTGCAACCGTTGTTTTGCCGCTGCCGTTTTCACCTACGATAAAATGACATTTTCCTTTGTACAGTTTCATGGAAAAATCTTCGATTACAAAACCGTTCTCTTTTGTATATCCGAATGACACATTTTTAAGTTCTGCCGCAATTTCGTTTTTATTATTAACGTAATCCTGTTCTTTGTGGATAGTATTTCTCTGTTTTATATATTTATGCCCTTCTGCCAGACTAAGCGGTACAGGTCTTTTATCCGCAAATATCCTTGCAACCGTGGGAAGCAGGTAACCATAACCGTTTTCCGCCATATATACTGCTGTTTCATCAGGTTTTCCGGCATAGACAATCTCACACTTATCAAGGAGAATTATTTTATCCGCATAATAAAAGAGTTCGTCCGTCCTGTGCTCTGTGATAATCACTGTTTTAAAAAATTCCTTATTAATCTTCTTAACCCTGTCAAGAAGCCTTCCGGCCATCACCGGATCAAGCATGGAAGCAGGCTCGTCAAGCAAAAGTACATCTTTATCGCAGGCAATTACGGAAGCAAGATTCAAAATCTGTTTTTCCCCACCTGAGAGTGAATCAGTTCTTTTGTCAAACATGTGGCTGAGTGAAAAAAATGAAGCTGTTTCCGCAATTCTTCTTTTAATAAAATCATCTTTAAGCCCTTTTCCCGATAAATTTACGGCAAGCTCCCCATACACGCTGTCCATAATTATCTGGTTATCGGGATTTTGCATTACCATCATGGCATTATCTTTAAAATATTCTTTTAACTTCTTCAAAAGCGTGGTTTTGCCGCTGCCGGTCATACCACATACTAATATAAAATTACCCTTTTCGACTATCTTTTCATATTGTATATCCATAATTTAACATTCTCCTTTCCCCTGTAAAAAATCGGAATAAAAGACATAAATGCCATAAAAACAAGCCTTGCCCCAGGCAGCAATAATCCACCCGCAGCCATAAGAATGGTTATTATAAGCAGAATACAGTCCCTGAGCCTGAACCTGTAGCTGCCGCAGAATATCTGTGACGATTGCGTAAAACCATTGCTTTCCATTATATCGGCTGTCTCCATACTGCTTTCCATCGCATAACTTGTCACTCCCGAAAAAACAAAAACTGCATTATCTTTACTGTTTCTGCCGCTTTTGTTATTAATGTCATTGATCATTTTCATTCTTTCGTATTTTCGCATATACATGGGAAGAAATCTCAGAATCATTGAAAAAATAATGCCTGCTTTCGGCATTTTTCTAAAGATATATTGTATTTTTTCCCCTGTAATAACAATATCCATACAGCTAAACCACACAAAGGCACCGGAAAGCATAAGTCCCGTTGTCATTCCGTAGCGCATGGATTCATAAGTAACTGCCTTGTTATTAATATAAAAAAACACATGGCTGCCGTTATGTGACACAAGCATATTTACAAAAGTAATAAGAATCGTTATGACAAAAGAATTTCTGAGTATTTTAAAGTCTGCCTTGCCTTTTAAAACCCATATATAAATTATCCCGGATATAAGAAGCAGAAGATTAAGTTTAATTTCCATTAAAAACATTGCAGGTAACAGATTGCACATAAAAAATACCAGCAGAACGTATGGGTTGAAATTTTCAAATTTTCTCATTGCCCCACCTTTCCGTCATCCGTGTAAATCCATCTGACATAATCTCCCTCCGACAGTTTGTAAGCCGAGCAGGACACATTGGGAAATTCACCGTTTACCGAATAAGTCCAGCCCGACATATTTCCGTAATCAAACTCTGCCATTCCTGCGATTGCTTTTACATAAATTGAAGAAAACACTTTGCTTCCGTTGTAGTCAACCGGAATCTCATATATCATTGAAGCCGTTAAAAGCTGGTCAAAAGTGCTGTCTCCCTCTTTGATGTCTATTTCTTTTTCACTTAAAATAACTTCTTTGCCATGGCCCGTTATCTCAAGGTATGTCACAACTTCTCCCGATGTTTTAACATCGTAGTACTCGTCCTTTGTCTTAAAATCGGACAGGGAAAAATATACCGTAAGTCCCACAAACACAATGGTAAAAGTCATGAATACTGACTTTTTCTTTTTCTTTCTTATGAAAAAAGCAACAAGAAATACCGCATATCCAATGCCAAGTGCCGAAAGCACAATGTATTTAATGTATTTTCCCTGCCATTTTATGGTATTTACCGTAGTATCGTCTTTCCCGGTTTCTGTCAGGTTGGTTTTATCATATACAAATCCGTTTTTGTAGGAAATTAGTGCAGACATACACTGGTATGTGGCTATGCTGTTGCTTTTTCCGCCTTTTATATGGCAGAATCCTCCATCCTCATTCTGGTAAGTAATAAGCTCGTTGATAAGAATATCCATATTCTCTGTATCTTTTAATGCTGTTTTTGCCATAATTACCTGGGCGAGGCTTTCAGAATTTTCTGTCCCCATGGACTTGTAACCACCGTTTCCGGTCATATTATTGTTAAGATATTCCAGTGCCTTATTAATTTTCTCCTCATACTTTTCCCTCAAAGGTGCCATTGCCTGCAAAGCCATCGCCGTCACATCAACGTCACCCGCTTTTTGATTTACGGAAAAACTTCCGTCTGGAAGCTGAAATTCCAAAAGACTGTCGGCGATATAATCCGCATCATATCCGCCGTAAGCTGCCGGCATAAGTCCGTAAATTACACTCATAATGCCCATTTTGCCCGTCTGTTCTTTAATTACCTCTCTTATAAAATCATCTTTTTCTCCCAATATATAAAATGCAAGTGCAATTCTTTCATAGTCTGTAGGCTTGATATCCTCCGCCTCGTCAAGGTATTTTTCTACTGCCTTAACGTACTCCGAAAAATCTGTTTCCGGATATAATGCTTTAATATTAATAACCCACCATTCGCAGGGACTTATCCCTGCAACAGCCATAAGGCCGTCATTTACAAATGACTGTGCATCTGTAACGGCGGCCTCTTTGTATTCATATTCAAGTGTTTTATTAATGCAGTCGTCTATATCGGGAGTATCTGCTTTAACGCCTGTGGCTCCCGTAAATATAAGTACGATTACTGTTAAAAATACAATGACTTTATTTTTCATATGCTTTTTTCTTACTTACTGCTGCGATTCCTGCTGCTGCGATAATTGCAACAACCGCAAAATAAACATACCCTGTATCTCCTGATGGAACATCCTCTGCCGGCTTTGCCGGTTTTGTCTCAGGTTCTGTTACTGCCGGTGCTTCTGCTTTAACCATATCGGCTGTAACTGTTATTTTGTAATCTGATGCAAATCTTAATACAAGTGGTACTCCGTCTTCAGCAACTTTGGAAATTCCTACAGAATGATCACCTACTGTAAAATCAGCTTTGTCAATAACGATTTTACCATCAGCATCTGTTACATATTCCTTACCGTCCCATGTTACTTTGGCACCTTCAACAGGTACAGTTATAGGACTGAAATCTTCAGCGTATGCATCTGATGTAAAAGTTATTTCTCTGTCGCCAAGCTTTGAAAGGTCTGCTACAGGCCTTGCAAATCCATGAGAACCAAATTCATCTGCATAATAAAATACAATTACATCGCCATCTTTTATCTGCTGTTCTCCAATACCCACGCTTGGTGCAACGCCGTTAATTATATCACTCCAGCCATCATATTTGAGAGGCTCAATACTTCCTGCTTTGTCACCATTTATGGCTGTAATATAAGTTCCTGATGGATTGCTTATTGTAAGGTTATCATTGGCTGCGTCAACCTCATTCATAAGCTCTGCAACTGTAGATGCGTTTGTTGTTACATCGCCGTAGAAATATGTTTCACTTTTTCCTTCAATTCTTAAAGATACTGTTTTTTCGTCTGCTGCAAATGGACTTACAACAAGACTGCTTAATACAACTGCAAATGCTGCAATTGCCGAAATTATTTTTTTCATGTCTTTCCTCCGTTCTTTAATAAAAAATGCCTGCAGAAATCGCAGGCATAGTTAGAATACGGGCATAATCCCATTATAATGACTATAACTTTTCCCTGCCCAAAAGTCTGGTCTTTCTGATTTGTGGGACGAGCGATCTGGCTTAAGCAAAAATGCTCTTACAGTTATGGCTGTAGCTCCGGACTCACACCGGATTCTCTCCTGCTAATACTATGTATTTTCTTCCCAAAACCTTAAATTCAATTATGAAAGTACTCCGGACTGACCGATTACATCGGCGATTACTGCCAATTCTTCGGCACTTTTTGTCAGAGCAAATCTTATGTAGCCTTCTCCAAGCGGTCCAAATGCCGTTCCCGGTGTTCCTATTACTCCGGCCTTGTCCATAAGTGCCTCGGTAAATGAAGCCGATGTATAACCTTCCGGTACAGGAAGCCATACAAACATTGTTCCGTGTGAATCAGGTACGTTCCATCCGTATTTTCTAAGTCCGTTAAGAAGTGCATCCCTTCTTCTCTGATACTCTGCACACTGTGCCTTGACGCTGTCTCTCGGTCCTCTTAAGGCCGCGATTGCCGCCTTCTGTGCCGGATATGACATACCAAAATCATACTGGCTTCTAAGCAGCTTAAACGCATCAATAATTGACTTATTACCAATACAGAATGAAATTCTTAAACCGGTTACATTATAAGATTTTGAAAGTGAGAAAAACTCAACTCCCACATCTTTTGCTCCCGGCAATGATAAAAATGAAAAACCTTCCCTGCCGTCAAAAATAATATCCGAATACGCATTATCGTTAATAATCGCAAAATTATATTTCTTTGCATATTCAATCATTCTGACATACATTTCTTTAGGTGCCGATGCCCCCACAGGATTGGACGGATATGACAAAACAATGTATTTTGTCTTATTAAGAACGTCTTCCGGAATATCTTCTATCACAGGTAAAAAATTATTTTCCCTAAGGAGAGGATAATAATACACCTCTGCGCCTCCAAGATACGAACCTGCTTCAAATACAGGATAGCCAGGGTCAGGTAAAAGAACGACGTCTCCCGGATTAAGTATTGCCATTCCAAGATGTGCCATACCTTCCTGTGTTCCTCTTACTGCCGTAATCTCATCTGTCTTTATGACAGTGTTATATCTGTCCGCATAATAATCAACCACAGCGTTAAGCATTTCTTCCGAATCCACAAGGGAATACTTATAATCCTCAGCATTATTGACTGATTCAGCCACAGCCTTCATCACATGTTCAGGCGGCCTGAAATCCGGTGTACCCACTGAGAGGTTATAAACCTTTCTTCCTGCCTTGATTAATTCGCTTTTCTTCTCATCCAGGGCAGCAAATATTCCTGTCTGGAAATGATTTAATCTTTCTGCACGTTTGAATTCCATTTTAATCTTTCCTTCCTCTAACCCTTGTATTTTCACACTTTAATTTATTTCTGTCAATATTGATTTTGCTATTCTTTCGCTAATGTCCGTAAAATGTCCACCTCTGTTATATTCAAAAAACACTTCTTTGGTCCTGCCAAATACTTCTGCCAATTTCTCCGTGTTAAATCCGACTTTTTCCCGCTCCGCATTTTTAGTAAGGGATTCCTTATCTCCAAGGGACATATAAATTTTGCCGATTCTTTTGCCAATGGATTTTTCGCTAAAATATTCCAAAGCACCGGGATACCATAACGACCCCGAAACGCTCATCACCCCGTCAAACAATTCTTTTTCACATGCCGCAAAAAGCGCAAAAAGTCCTCCGAGGGAATAACCTCCGATATACTGCCTCTGATATTTTTCATCATAAATCTCACTTATAAACCATGATAAAAATTCTTCTCCGCCCCCTGTTTTTCCCATATTTTTATCGTGATATTTCCACGGTGTCATACAGTAATTCCAGTCATACGGATATATCATGACGAGCCTCACTCCTTCAACAGGCTCTAAATTAATTCTTTCCGCCATAAAAAAATAACAGACTGTCTGGCTGTCTTTATCACCGATTGTCTCATAGCTGCAATTTTTTAAATACATTAATTCGCTCATGCTTTCATTCTATCACATTTTATTTATTTGGGAATATATTTAGATTACAGATATTTTTAAGAGGTAAATTATGAAAAAAAGAATTTGTTGTTTTATTCTGGCTTTTATTTTGATTGCAGTCTGTCAGGCCGGGTGTGGCAAAAAAGACAACGGTATGAAAAAGGTTGTTCTCAATGAGGTTGCCCACTCTATTTTTTATGCTCCTCAATACGTTGCAATAGAAATGGGATATTTCAAGGATGCGGGCATAGACCTTGTTCTTGAAACAGGTTTCGGTGCCGACAAAACAATGACCGCCCTTATATCCGGCAATGCCGATATTGGTTTTATGGGTTCAGAATCCACAATTTATGCTTATGCGGAGGGTTCTAAGGATTACGCCGTTAATTTCGCCGGACTTACCCAGCGTGCCGGTAACTTCCTCGTTGCCAGGGAAAAAATTGATAACTTCTCATGGGATATGGTTAAGGGCAAAAATGTCCTCGGCGGCAGAAAGGGCGGCATGCCTCAGATGGTGCTTGAATATATCCTGAAAGCCAACAATATTGACCCTGCCTCCGACCTCTCAATCGACCAGAGTGTTGACTTCGGTCTGACCGCAGGTGCTTTTTCCGGCAATACAGAGTATGACTTTACCGTTGAATTTGAACCGGGTGCCACTTCTCTTGAGAAAGAGGGCAAAGGTTATGTAGTTGCTTCCCTTGGCGTTGACAGCGGTTACGTTCCTTACACCGCCTACTCCGCTAAAAAGAGCTACATTGAGAAAAATCCTGAAATAATCAAGGATTTCACTTCTGCCATCCAGAAGGGTCTTGACTACGTCAATTCTCATTCTTCTGCTGAAATCGCCAAGGTCATAGCCCCTCAGTTTGAGGACACGGACATTGACACCATTACCACAATAGTTGAAAGATACAAATCCCAGGACACTTGGAAAAAAGACACCGTCTTTACCAGGGAATCCTTTGAGCTTCTTGAAGATATCCTCATCGAAGCAGGTGAATTAAAAGAAAAAGTTCCTTACGAGGACCTTGTAAAGGTTGACTAAGGGGAACACCGGGTTTCTCTACCCTTTCGGCTGGTTTTCCCGATTGGGGTAGAGATTTCCACAAAAAAACAGGCAGGCTCATCATAAGACCGCCTGCCTGTTGTACTTTTATTACTAATTTCAATCAATTTCGCGAATTACAGTTTTGTCCTTACGTGACTAACAGTTATTGTTAGCATCTACTATATTCAGCTCCCTATGAAAATTAATTAAACTTGATTCTTTGAATCTTGCAGTTCTGTCAACACGTCCTTTATTTGCTACTCGAATATAGGATTCTATATATTCTATTGCCTCTTTTTCAATAGTTTCATAATTGTTTTCTATTATTTTTATTTGGCTATTACTTATTTTGGGAATATCAAATCTGATATAATTTATATTATTTATTATCATTATGTAACGATAATCCAACCCTGCTTTTGGTTTACTCAGACTTGGAACAGAGAATCCTATTTTACCAAATTTTCTATTCGGTTCACCTAGGTTTTTTCTTAATGGGATAAGAACAGAATTATTATTAAATTGAATATTTAAGCATATATGAGTACGAATATTATATTTCGACGAATCAGCAATGTCTAAAATTTTTATCAACGTTGGATTATCAATATAATATTGTTCCGTTATATAACAGTATTGTATATCCGACATTTTATCTTCTAGCAAAATAGGAAGCATTACTGCTTCCTATTAGATACAAAACAATTTTTCGATTTTTTATTAGCCAGGTGACATCGAGAAACCCCTCGCAATATTGTCAGGTTATTTTTAGCCAGACGCTCCTGAACTACGTCTCAAAGATAGAGACTATTTTTAATCTCCTACCTATATTGTACACAATTATGGTAAAAACTCATAGTAGAAAATCTTATGAATTTTGCTATATGTTTTGTGCAATATTACCTATTACTGAATTTAATATATAAATGTGTAATGCGTTATTCTTCCCTCCAAGTCATATCCCTGCGTTTGAGGTAGACGTCGTCTTATCTTCCCGTAAATTACAGATTGCTGAGGTTATCAAAACGCGGAATCTTCTTGGCTGTTGTCATCTTCTTGATTTTGTCTTCTTTCTCTTTGTCAAGGTCACGTTCCTCGTCTTTGTAGCACTTGTTGTAAATTCTGATGCACACATAAGTGATTGCAGCAACAACAACTGCGGTTACTATAAGCTGGACGATAACGTTAATAACTTTACGCTCTGCCATGTACTGGATTGCTTCAATGACTATATAGCTGCCAAGTACCATTCCATAATAACCCTTGTGGATTTTTTTCTGGTATGCAGCATACATAGGAATGGTTATTGCTAACTGGTATATGACAAAAAGAACTGCGACAATGGTGAGCATTACAATGGCGGATGTTTTATAGCCGATAAGTTCCATTGCACTGTCTAACATTTTGTTAGCTGCCTCCTGGTCTTTGGCACCACTGACAAGTGTCTCAAGTCCGCTTCTGTTAATAATTATCATAGGTGACACAAGCTGGAAAAGTGAGGACATTGTGAATGCTGCCTGTGTGTAGGCTATACCCTGTCCGAAAGAGAAGCCCTCTCCGAAGCTTTTTAGCCTGTAGGCGAAAACCTTGTTAGCAAGCATCCTGCCCAAAACCGCAAGAAAAGCTGTTGACAATGTATATACAATAATAAAAGCCGCCGTGGACACAATTACTTTATTGACAGAATCCGCATACTTCTTAAATGGTGAATATACAAAGATAAGATTAATGAGCAAAGATGGAGCAAAATAATTAAATGAAATGTAAGTGATCACGCCTCCGAGTATGCCAAAACCGTTACCCTTCTGTTTTTTCCTAATAAAAATAATAGTTGCTACAACGAAAGCAAGAATCACGACAATTCCTATGATACCTGCTACAATTTTACCATTTGAAACCTTGGCAGTCATATCGTATCCTTCGTATGAAATCGCCTGGGTTACTGATTCTAATGTCTCATTCTGCATAAAAAAATATCTCCTTAACAATGTAAAAGCCCTGTCAATCTGACAGGGCTAATCATAATCCTACTTGAATGACAATATACTTTTTGACAAAATATAAATATATATAATTGAAAAAGGCACACTGTAAACTTGTTGATTATCTTATGTGCTGCAGTTAATTAAATAACTTTAACATTAACTGCCTGTGGTCCCTTAGCTCCATCGGCTACTTCAAATTCAACCTTCTGGCCTTCTTCGAGCTTCTTATGACCATCCATAACGATTCCTGAGAAATGAACGAAAATATCCTTGCCATTCTCATCAGAAATAAATCCAAACCCTTTCTGGTCATTGAACCACTTTACTGTACCCTTGTTCATCGTGATACCTCCAAAAATTATAAAAGTTGTCTTACAAAACGACACTATAAATCTAACACACAAGGAACTATAAGTCAAACTAATTTCTTTAGCTCATCCACTGTAAAATTATATGCCTTGTTGCAGAAATGGCATTTAACCTCTATAGGCTCATTTTCTTCAATAATATTGTCAAGCTCTTTTCTGCCGATTGCGATGAGTGCTTTTGATACACGCTCCTTAGAGCAGTTGCAATAGAATCTGACAGGCATTTTATCAAGAATCTCCGGGTCAAGTCCGCCGAGAATAAGATTAATTATGCCCTCTGGGTCAAGTCCGTTTTCTAGCATTGAAGTGACGGATTTTATTGTGGAAATTTTCTCTTCGACAATTGATATTGTCTCCTCCGTTGCGTCAGGCATAAGCTGGATAATAAAACCACCCGCGACATTGACGGTATTGTCTTTTGTCATAAGGACACCAAGTCCCACGGAGGACGGTGTCTGCTCACTTGAGGCAAAATAATAAGTTAAATCCTCTGCAATTTCCCCACTGACAAGCTCGCAGGTGCCGGTATATGGCTCTTTAAGTCCCAGGTCTTTGATGACCGTAAGAAGTCCCGCTCCGAGGGAACCGCCAACGTCAAGTTTGCCTGCGGCATTGGCAGGCAGTATTACATTAGGGTTGGCTGCGTATCCCTTAACATTGCCTTTTGAGTCGGCAGTAACAAGATAATGTCCCACAGGGCCGCTGCCCTCTGCTTTAATTGTAAGAACATCCCTGTCGCCCTTCATCATGCTTCCCATCATTGCTCCCGCTGTGAGAAGTCTGCCAAGTCCCGCCGTTACGACAGGACTTGTGTTGTGTGCCTGTCTTGCGGTCTCAACTGTATTTTTTGTATATGCGGCAAACGCCCTTACCTGGCCGTTAGCTGCGATTGCTCTTACTAAATAATCTTCCATATTCCATACCATCCTTAATTGTACTGTAAAACATAGTAAACCCTGTCCCTTGAAAAATCAATGGGCGAGTTAATGTCCTCTGATAAAGCGTCCTTTACCGTAAATCCTGCCTTTGCCGCACACTCCCTTATATCGGTGCCGGTAAAAACATGCTGTGTGTGTTCTTCCTCGTAGAGCTTATATTTTCCCATGCTTTTAATAAAAAAACTAAGGTAATAAAAGTTATCTCCCGTCTCTTTATCAAATTCGTTTTCCCAATAATATCGTCCGAAATTCCTTTCATCCGAATAAATATTTTCTCCAAGCTTTTCATAAAAAGTTTCCGTTTTCAGGTCAAAAATAAAATAGCCGCCCTTTTCAAGATGTTTTCCAACACTTAGAAACGTATTACACATATCATCATTATTTAAAAGATAATTCATGGAATCACATACGCTTATTACAACATCAAATTTTTTCCCAAGATTAAAATTTCTCATGTCCGAACAGACGTAAGAAATTCTTTTTCCGAAAGGCTTTTTCTTCGCAACCTTAATCATTGCTTCTGACAAATCAAGCCCGGTAACTTCGTAGCCGTCTGCTGCCAGAAGTGCCGTAAACCGTCCCGTACCGCAGCCAAGCTCAAGAACTCTGTGACATTGTATATTCCTGCGCTCCATATATGCCTCTATTCCGTCAAGCCAGTCCACATAAGGGATGTCATTCATAAATACATCATAAACTTTTGCAAAAAAAGAATATGCTTTCATAAAACCTCCATACTTGATTAATCCGCCCTTATAATCTATACTGTTTTTAACAGATTTATAAGGTGGAAAAATTATGAAACACTCAGATTTAATACAGATTATACGCCGGCAGCACCTGCCACGGCTTGTTTTTCCGTTAATTATGATTATTGTATCAGTTGTTTTTATAATAAGCAATCCTTTTAAAAAGGCTCTGACACCCCATACTGTGGATTCGTTGGATGCAATTGATTCCTTATACGAGAACGGCGAAGAATACATAAAGTGTACAATAGATAAAATGTACTACACAGGATATGATTATGTAAAAGGCAGCAAGAAAAAAGCAGGTATATACTATACCTTCTATAATGGAATCTGCTACTACATCATATATCCAACAGGCTCAACCGATAAAGGTACTCCTGCAATAATTGATGGTGCAACATTTCCCGCAAAATTGCAGCATTCCGAATCGATTTACAATAATCTGGTAAAAAATGTTTCAGAAATGGTTAATTTTACCGAGGATGGACTCAAATCCGTAAGCTGTGATTTATTCATAAATTCATACGCTTACAATACCAACTACTCCCGGTTTATGATAATCGGATTTATGATAATTGCGCTTATATCCCTTATTTTCTTAGTATTGCTTATTATAGCTGCAATTAATCCTAATTACTCATCGCCTGTAAAGGCTTTGAGAAAATACGGAGATTACAAAACATTATTTGCGATTGCCGTTACCGAATACGATACGGCGGTGGCTGTTGGACGTAAGAATGTATTTATTACCGATACGTTTCTGATAATCATTACCAAAACCGATACTGATATTATTCCGCTTGAAAATATAACATGGGTATACGATTATAACGAAGTCTACCATAAAAAAGGCAACACCATAATGTATCATCCTTTATGTATCGTAACGGATACTAAAAAAGTATATAAGATACGACATGTTTCCAAAAAAGGCATTGATTCCATTGTCAATACCCTTTTAAGCAGATACCCTGAAATAATGACAGGCTGCAATAACTAATACACATAAAATACCGCTGTAAGCATCATCTGACTATATCATGCCTACAGCGGTTTCTTTATTTTACTATTCCGATTAAATCATTAATATCAGAAACGCCTTTATTAACCATATATTTTTCAATACCTTCAATAACCTCAAGTGTTGTACGAGGGTTATGGAAATTGGCTGTTCCTATGGATACTGCGGTGGCACCTGCAAGAATAAATTCAAGTGCATCCTCTGCCGTGGCGATTCCGCCCATACCGATAATAGGTATTTTAACCGCATTGGCTACCTGATATACCATTCTTACCGCAACAGGTTTAACTGCAGGTCCTGAAAGGCCTCCGGTCTTATTGGCTACTGCAAAGGTCTGTCTGTTAATGTCTATTTTCATGCCTGTGATAGTGTTTATAAGTGAAAGCACATCCGCTCCACCGGCTTCTGCTGCTTTAGCCATTTCGGTAATGTCCGTTACATTAGGGCTTAACTTCATGATTACAGGCTGTTTTGCAACATTTTTTATTGCTTTTGTAATGTGCTCAATATTGGCTGCATTCTGTCCGAAAGCAATTCCACCTTCTTTGACATTTGGGCAGGAAATGTTGATTTCAAGCATATCCACAGGTTCACCTGCAAGTCTTTCCACAACCTCAACATAATCTCTTTCGGATTTACCGCAGACATTCACAATTATTTTGGTATCGTATTTCTTAAGGAAAGGAATATCTCTCTCGCAAAATACATCTATACCCGGATTCTGAAGCCCGATTGCGTTAATCATTCCACCGTAAGTCTCAGCAATTCGTGGTGTAGGATTGCCGGGCCAAGGCACGTTTGCAACGCCCTTTGTTACAACGGCTCCTAATTTGTTAAGGTCAACAAATTCGCTGTATTCCATTCCTGAACCGAAGGTTCCTGAGGCTGTCATTACCGGATTCTTAAGTTCTACACCGGCAAGATTAATTTTAGTATTCATTAAAGCTCAACCTCCTTGGCATTAAATACAGGACCATCCTTGCATACTCTGGCATTGTGGACTTTAGAGTGGTCGTCAATTCCTGTTGTCTTACATACACAGGCAAGACACGCGCCGACTCCGCATGCCATTTTTTCTTCAAGGGAAATATATGCTTCGATATTATTTTCTTCGGCATAAGCCTTTATGCCACGAAGCATAGGTGTAGGTCCGCAGGCATAAATAATATCGCCCTTGATACCGTTTTCCCTGATTGCGTCTATAACGGTTCCCTTGGTTCCGATACTTCCGTCATCACTTGCAATCGTAAGATTACCGTATGCTTTAAGGTCATCTGTAAGGAAAGTGTCACTGTTTCTGTAACCTACGACAATCTCAGGTTCACCGCCCATTCTCCTTGCAAGTTCAAGCATTGGAGGAATTCCTATCCCTCCACCGATAAGAATGGCTTTTCTGCCCTCTTTAATAGGAAAACCATTACCTATAGGTCCGAGGATGTGTATGGACTCTCCTTCTTTATATGTAGAAAATTCCGTGGTTCCGCCACCTACAACCCTATATACTATTCTAAGTTTCCGGCCTTCTGTCTCACAGATACTTATAGGTCTTGGAAGCAACTTTGACGCATCCTTGGTATACACGGAAATGAACTGGCCCGGTACTGCCTTTTCTGCAATATTGCTTGTCATAATCCACATATCAAATACGCCGTCAGCTATTTTTTTCTGGCTGATAACCTTTGCGTTTTCTTCAAATTTCATATCATTAACCTCTTGCTGTATTGATATCTTCTATCATATCAAGTGTTGCCTGTCTTGACGCATCTGCGTAATTAAGGCTGCCAAATGAAGCATATTTTTCCTGCTTATATGCACAGATAATACCTCTTGAGCTGTTTACAATTGCACCAAGGCCGTCCTCGTTAAAATAATCTACAAGGTCTTTGCCTTTGCCGCCCTGTGCACCGTAACCCGGTACAAGAATAAATGTCTTTGGCATGAGTTTTCTAAGTATTTTACCCTGTTCAGGATATGTGGCACCTACAACGGCACCCACATTACTGTATGAATCTCCCATACATTCCTGTCCCCATTTATCAACCTGTTCGCCCACAAGTTCGTAAAGTGGTCTTCCGTCTACAAGGCGGTCCTGAAATTCTCCGCTTGATGGATTAGAAGTCTTAACAAGTACAAAAATACCCTTGTCATTCTCTTTACATACATCTATAAAAGGCTTGATTCCGTCACTTCCAAGGTATGGATTAACAGTTACAAAATCTTCATCAATAGGAGTATATGTCCTGCTTCCTACCGTAACTTTACCGATATGTCCTACCGCATAGGCTGTGGAAGTCGAACCGATATCACCTCTCTTGATGTCACCGATAACAACAAGTCCTTTTTCGTGACAGTAATCAACAGTTCTCTTAAATGCTGCAAGTCCTTCAATACCAAACTGCTCATACATGGCAATCTGTGGTTTGACTGCAGGAACAATATCATAAATATTGTCTACAATTCCTTTATTATACTCAAATACCACTTCGGCAGCACCTTTAAGTGTCTCGCCGTATTCGTCATAAGACTTTTTAAGGATATGCTCAGGAATATAAGAGAGCATAGGGTCAAGACCTACTACAACAGGTGCATTTGTTTTCTTGATTTTTTCAACTAACTGGTTAATCATATTTTGTTCTCCTTGTATACTATTTTACCGCCTACCATGGTAAGCATTACTTTTCCTTTAACTTTCTTTCCGTCAAAAGGAGTGTTGTGCCCCTTTGATACGAAATCTTTTCTGTCAATGACAAATTCTTTATCTTTATCCATTATTGTAATATCGGCAACTGCTCCGGGTAAAAGAGTTCCTCTGTCGATACCGATTACTCTTGCGGGATTGTAACTCATCTTCTCTGCCATCTGCATAGGAGTAAGGACTCCGCCGAGCACAAGCTCTGTGTATGTAAGGCAGAGACTTGTCTCAAGTCCTGTTATTCCAAACGGAGCCTCGCTTATAGGCTTTTTCTTTTCTTCTTCAGAATGAGGGGCATGGTCTGTTGAAATTACATCCATGATGTTATCTTTAAGACCTTTTTTAAGAGCCTCCACATCTTCACGTCCTCTTAAAGGTGGGTTCATCTTGTAGTCCGCATTATCGCAAGGAATGTCTTCATCACATAATGTAAAGTGGTGAGGGCATACCTCTCCGGTAACATCTATGCCGTCCTCTTTGGCAATTTTTATCATCTTAACACTGTCTTTGGTTGAGCAATGACAGAGATGAAGCCTGCAGCCTGTTTCTTTGGCTAAAAGAATGTCTCTTGCCACAATCACATCTTCAACGGCATTGGTTATTCCCTTAATTCCCAGTTCTTCTGATTTGGCACTTTCATTGAGGGCACCGCCGTTTACCATGTTCTTATCTTCACAATGGGCTAATACCACCATTCCGCAGTCAGCGGCACGATACATAGCCTCTCTGTATACTTCTGCGTTCATAACTGATTTGCCGTCCTCGCTTATTGCGACAACGCCCTCTTCTCTTAAAGCTTCCACATCAACAGGAACTTTTCCCTCCTGTCCCATGGTAACGGAAGCTACCTGAAGTACGTTGACTACGGCGTCTCTTTTAATTATATCATTAACCCTGCGCACCATTTCCACACTGTCAATTACCGGCTTTGTATTAGGCATAGGAAGAACGGTTGTCACTCCTCCCCTTGCTGCTGCAAGAGAACCTGTTTTTATTGTCTCTTTGTATTCAAAACCCGGTTCCCTGAAATGAACATGAAGGTCAATAAGTCCCGGCATTACATAACACCCTGCTGCATCAATAACATTTTCTATTTCATCATGGCTGTCATTATCAACGGCTGCTATTATTCCGTCTTTTACCACGATGTTATATATGCCGTCTTTGCCTGATGCAGGATCAAGCACATGTCCGTTTTTAATTAAATATAAACTGTTGTTTTCCATGTATTAATTCCTCTATTTTAAAAATCCGTTTACAATCTGTTCCTCTGCTTCAGCCTCGGTTAATCCCAGTGTCATTAATTTAATGAGCTGCTCTCCTGCTATTTTACCGATAGCTGCTTCATGTATAAGGCTTGCTTCAACGGAATTGGCGGTTATCTCAGGAATCGCCTTGACAGAAGCATTGTCCATAATAATGGCATCACACTCCGAATGTCCGGCACACTCGTTATTTCCGTCTATCTTGGCATAAAATACCTGTGTGGAATCATTCTTTGCAACCGAACGTGATATAACGTTGGTACTTGAACCTTTTCCGTTAAGCTCTACCTCAAAGCTTGTCTTTGCATATTGTTTACCATGGGTCATTATCTTTTCTTTAACAATAAAAGCTGCCCCATCTCCTAACCTGCCCTTGGTAATTCTGTCAGTGGAATCTATTCCTTTAATCTGGGTGGTTTCCATTTCCATATAGCCGTTTTCGTCAATATCAACAACCGTGGTAGGATTCATAATTCTTAAACCATTGCCATCACCCTCACCATAGTGTTTTTCCACATATCTGACCCTGGCATTTTTGCCGATATGAAATGTATGGATTCCGTCATGTGATGATTTCTTATCTCCGCCGTTATGGATTCCGCAGCCTGCCACAATTAACACATCACTTCCTTCTCCTACATAAAAATCGTTATATACGAGGTCGTCAAGCCCTGTCTGGCTTAAAACAACAGGAATGTGAACACTTTCGTTTTTGGTTCCGGGCTTGATAATAATGTCTATTCCCGGCTTGTCCGTTTTGGTTACTATATCAATATTGGATGTTGTATTTCTTCCTGCTGCCGCTCCGTTGACCCTGAAATTATAAGCACCTGCAGGCACTTCATGGAGTCCCGCAATTTCTGCAAGCAGATTTTTCTGTATCTGGTCCATATTACCTTGCCTCCATTTTCTTACATGATTCTTTTGCATTACCGCTGCCAAGCAGAGTTGGCAACATCTCATGTCCGCCTGAAGCTGCCACTTTACCATCAGCAATTACTATAATACGGTCGGCAATGTTAAGTATTCTTTCCTGATGGGAAATTATGATAATTGAACCCTTGGTCTCTTCATGCATCTTTTCAAAAACATCAATAAGATTGTTAAAGCTCCAAAGGTCAATTCCTGCTTCCGGCTCATCGAAAATCGATACAGATGTGCCTCTTGCAAGAATCATTGCAATCTCTATTCTCTTAAGTTCGCCGCCTGAAAGACTCGCATTAACTTCCCTGTTAATGTATTCCCTTGCACAAAGTCCCACTTCCGAAAGGTACTCACAGGCTTTGCCCGCATTGATGGGCTCGCCTGCGGCAAGAGTTATAAGATCCTTTACGGTTATTCCCTTAAATCTTACCGGCTGCTGGAATGCAAAACTGATTCCTTTTCTTGCCCTGTCAGTAATTGACAGTTCTGTAATATCTTCGCCGTCAAGCAGGATCTTACCCGATGTAGGCGTAACAATTCCTGCGATTATCTTCGCAAGTGTTGACTTTCCGCCGCCGTTAGGCCCTGTTATCGCCGTAAATCTTCCATCTATTTTAAGGCTTATGTCTTTAATAATTTCTTTGTCTTTGCCTTCTTCATCAACCTGATATGATATATTTTGTAATTCTAACATATATTTCTTTTCCTTTTTCTGTAAAGTCTATACAGTTTTGATTATTTTATCATTATTTTGTCAGAGTATTCAACCTATTTTTACAGCTGAAGGACCAACATATAATCCTTCTTTAAAGTATTCACCGGAATATCTGATTTTATCTGCATTTTTAAGGATATTGCCCGTTACGGTTCCTCCTGTGACAATTCTTTTTCCATTCTCATCAGATATCTCGGCAAGTCTGAACTCACCGCCAAAATCGCCTGTAAGAGGATCCATCTGGAAATCGGAGAAGTTTTTTACCAGAATGTATTTGTCGTTAAGAAGTCTGTCCATTGGTTCGCCGTTGCATACACAATGTAAATTCTCGTACATTCCTATATACGGTCTGTTAAGATATGACAAGTGCATTACATTGCCGTGGATGTTTTTGACAATACCGTGTTCTATTATCATACGGGATTCGGTTTTAACGCCCTCTGCACTGTACGGATATTCCGGCACCCCCTCTATGCTTATATCGGACATAATATCATAACCTTCTTTGTAATCCGAATATCCGGGATATACATACGCTGCATTGCTTCTCATAAGGTAGAATTTCAGAAATTCCTTAACATAGGAATCCGTAAGCACAATGGGATAACCTGAATAATCTGCCGGACTTCGTTTCGCCGATTCTCTTTCAACTGCCAGTTTAAGCTGTTTTGCGCACTTTTTTCTGATGCTTTCTTTTTCCATGTCATAATAAGAAAAATCAGCATACAGTTCCACATCATTCTCTTTTTTGCATTGGACAACAAATTCGCCGGTTATTTTTCCTGATGTATAAGATATATCGGAGCCTTTTCCGGTTATTATATTTACAGTCCTGGTTTCTCCAAAAAATTCAGCTGAATTAATAAAGGCATCCTTAACTTCATCCTCGGCAGAATAAAGAGCCTTCGCCATTTCAATAACGCTTTCACAGCCGTCAAATACTTTTTCCGTATTTTTATCGATTACTTTTTCAGGCAGCCTGTAATATGGATTCTTCACATAAAGAGCGGATTCCCACGCACTTTCTATAAGTTCCCTTATCTCATCTCCATCCATTCCCGGATATAAGTACACATCTGAGTTTCCGAGATATTCTGTACCATTTTCCTCGAAATTCCTGTAAACGCGTAGTCTTATTTCCCTTACTTCCTTGTCTCTTGTCATATCAAGACGATGTTTTACAAAATACATCTCAAAGGCTTTTCTATGCTCGTCATAAATATTGTAATCAACTATATTCAGTTCGTGAAGTATTTCAACTATTTCTGATACCATTTCAATTACCCCAGTTCTATTTCTGCTTTAATATAAGGGCCTCCGTCGGATACTTTAACCCATTCCTTATAACCTTTTCCACAATATCCGCCTCCGTTAAGTTCAGGAGTTTCTGACATCATTGATATGGATTTTAACAAATCCGGAACATATCCGCTAAGCACAACCGGAGAAAAGATTCTGCCCGTAAATTTTCCGTCTTTTATCTCTCTTGCCATATTTACCATACACTGTATTCCCCAGTTTTTAGGGTCTTCCATTCCGCAGGTTGCATTTTCAAGCATAAAACCATACTTTATGGATTTAATCATATCCTCCGGTCTGTCTTTGCCGCCTTCAAAATAGGTATTGGTCATTCTTGTATATGCCTTATGCTCGTAATTTTCCCTTCTGCCGTTGCCCGTTCCTTTTGTCTTAAGGATACCGGCTGTCATGGCATCCGAAATTCCCGTCTGCAGGATTCCGTTCTTAATAATTACGGTATCATGACCGCAGGTTCCTTCGTCGTCAAAGTCATAGGTCGCAACTTCATTTACACCCATTCCGTCATGCATGGTTACAAGTCCGGAAGCAACTTCTTTGCCGATAAAACTCTTGGCAAGCGCCCTGTCTTTTACGAACATATCCATTTCAACACCGTGGCCGAAGGCTTCATGGACTATCATCCCCGTTACCTCAGGCGTACATATACATTCGTATCTGCCCGGCGTAATCTTTTCTGCCATAAGCAGCTTAACCGTATTCCCGGCAACGTTTTTAATGTCTGATTCCAATGAATCAAGCACATCATAACCATTCATTCCTGAATACGATTTAAAATAACTTCTTACAATATCTCCTTTTTTGGCCATCATTAACATGGCACAGGTCATCCATAAAATATTCTGGGACATATCCCTGTTTTTGGAGATAAAAATTTTTCTGCTCTTTTTGAAGGAAGAATTAATCGTGCAGTCAATAATCTGTCCGTCAGCCTCAAGACCTTTCTGCCTTAATTCGGTGAGTTTGTCAAGGATTGCCTTATCCCCGAGAATTTCAGGACTGCGGCTCATATCGTTTTCTGAAAAAGAATGAAATACTTCATCCTCCATACGTTCCGTATCTTCAATGGTAAAATTTTCTTTAAGTTCTTCTGCCTTGTCAAAAAGATTTTCTATCTGGGCAATAATTTTTTCTGAGTCACTAACTTTAAGCGAATTAAAGGAATGTTCCACAAGGCGGTTTCTGCCGTGGACACGCAGGACATACCCTCTTGCGCAGGATATTTTATCCTGTGATGCGGACAGTCCCTTGCCTGAAACGGAATATTTTCTTCCTGTACTGTTTTCAAAAAGAATTGAGGCATAATCATACTTCTGCCACAACTTCTCCATAAGCGCTCTTATGGCAAAATATTCCGAAAGTTCCACAAGTGAATCAAATCTTGTAAATATTTTGCTGTCGTATTCTTTGACCGGAGGCAGACTATCAGGAATCATTATCGTTTTAAGTCCCGCCTTAACAGCCGATTCAATTCCGTTATAAGAATCCTCCACGGCATAGGTGTCATGTGGATTGCATTTAAGTTCTTTACAGGCTTTAAGGTATATATCAGGGAAGGGTTTACTGTGTTCTACCATATCTCCGCCGATAATTATATCAAAATATCCTGTAAGCCCCGTTTCATTAAGATGATGAAGCACCACATCTTTTCTTGAGGATGAGGCAATGGCAACCTTCGCTCCGGTTTTTTTCAGGATGTCAAGAATGAGCTTTGTGCCTTTTTTAAGAGGAACACCATCTTCTTCAATGTGACCCGTAAATATTTTTTCCTTTAAATCGTAGAATTCATCAAAAGGGAAATCCTCGCCACAGTGTGTTTTAAGGATATCCACCTGGTCAACCCTGTTTCTTCCAATACAAAGTTTTAAGGGAATCTCGAAATTGTCTATGTGAAGTATTTCGGCTACTTCACGCCATGTTCTTGTATACACTTTCTGGGTGTCAAAAAGAACTCCGTCCATATCAAATACAACATTTAACATATATGACCTCTTTTATGCGTTAAGCATTATTTTTTCACTGTTCATCGCCTTAGCCATAAGCCATACCATTACTCCCGCAAACGCATAAGTTATTATCGTTGACGTAAGGTACTGGTTCATTGTGATTGTCCTTTCAAATATACCTTTGAATGCAGCTGAGGTGTTATATACAGGTATCATATAACTGCCTGAAGTTACCTCTCCCGAATACATTGTTATCATTCCCGCAAACATGACTATTATATACACAGGCATTATAAATGACTGTGCTTCTTTGACATTTTTTGCTAAAAGTGATACGAAACCTATAATTCCAACATAAAGAAGCACAAGTCCTAAGAGCAATACCACAAACTGTATAATCTGTACGGTAGTAAAGTTAAGTGAAAGCCCGTTAACCATTTCTCCCATGCCGCCCATACCGCTGAGTACAACCGCTGAGCCGATAAATGATATTACATATACAGCCGCCGAAAGAACGGATACTATGGCAAGGGATACTATTTTACCCATTATGATGTCAACTCTTTTTATAGGGCTTATAAGAAGATTGGCGATGGTTCCTCTCTCCTTCTCACCTGCAATGGTATCAACGCCAAGTCCCATTGCTCCCGCAAAAATAAGAATTGTTATAAGATAAGGTATGATGGAGCCGAGAATCTTGCCTGTAGCCTTATCTTTATCCTGTACTATCATGTCAGGGTTATCCGCATCTACGGAAAATACCATGGCATAATCAAGTGAGCCGAATCTCTCCTTAAGTAAAATCTGTTTATATTCTTCAAGATATGTTCCCGTAAAACGTGTTCTCGCTTCACCGGAATTATTCTCTGAAGGATTGTAAAATGTCTTTATATCAGGAAGTGCCGAACCTGCATCGGCATTTTTGAAATTCTCATAGAAATTCTCAGGGAACACAACCACTAAATCGTAGGTTCCGTCAAGAAGCCCGTCTTTGTATGATTCTACTGACTCACCTGCCGGTATAGTATTTATTTTGCAGTCGGTATGCCCTGCCATAAGCTCTGAAAAATTATCAGGCATATTCTGTACATATACCTCGGATACGTGTTCGTTTATGCTGGATTTCTCTTTACCTATAAGAAAAAACATTACTCCGTAAATTCCCGCAATTAATATGATTGGAAGAATAAACAGTGAAAATACCATTTTCTTATCCCCGAATACCCTTTTTAATTCCTTTGATAAAATTACTTTGAAGCCCATTTATTTGTCCTCCTTATGATTAAGTTTATACATTTTAAAAAATGCGTCCTCAAGATTGGTAACATTATATTCTTTAAGGATTTCGGGAATTGTGTTTTCACAGATTTTTTTACCGTCAATTATTATGGCTATCCTGTCGCAGAGTGCCTCCGCTTCAGACATGATGTGGGTGGAAATAATTATAAGCTTTCCCTCGTTGCGAAGCTTTTTAAGATAGTCTGTTACAAGTCTTGCGGTGATAATGTCAAGTCCGCTTGTAGGCTCGTCAAAAATAATTATATCAGGGTCATGGGCAAGGCTCACCGCTATTGCAGCCTTCTGCTTCATGCCTGTTGAAAGTTCCTCTATCTTCTTTGTCTTAAATTCTTCTATTCCGAAATAATTGAAAAGTTCGCTCTTTCTTGTGCGGATATCATCATCTTTCATATTGTGCAGTTTTCCGAAGAAATCAAAAAGATAATCCACGGAAAATTGTGGGTCAAGCTTGATATCATTAGTTAAAAAGCCAATCTTTTTCCTGACTTTATCTGCGTCTTTAACGGTATCAAAGCCATCCACCAGAATTGTTCCCTCCGTAGGCTTCAACAGGGTGGCGATACATCTTAACGTCGTTGTCTTTCCTGCTCCGTTAGAGCCTAACAATCCGAAGATTTCCCCTTTTTCGGCTCTTAAAGATACATCCGAAACAGCTACTCTTGTGCTTGTCGTTACTTTCTCCTTACGCATCTGTCTGCTGCCCAGCCTGTAAATTTTGGTAAGATTATTAATTTCAATCATAGGTTGCTCCTTTTCAGTTACACATCCATTTTTTAGCCTATTGTATCACGATTTTACTGTCCTTGCATTATCTTTTTTGATTAAGTATAATAATTGCATAAAAAGAAAGAAGGCAGATTATGAAAAGGAAAATATTATCATTAATACTTATTTTTGCCATGCTTGTATCCCTCAGTGCATGTCAGGGCAATAATAACACACCCGGAAAAGGCAATGAAAAAAGCACTGTAAGAATTGCATCCATGAAGGGTCCTACTTCAATAGGCCTTGTAAAACTTTACGATGACGCATCCAATGAAAAGACCTCCAATGACTATGATTACAAGATATGCGGAACAGCCGATGAAATCGCAACCGGACTTATTAAGGGTGAACTTGATGCTGCCTGCGTTCCTGCCAATCTTGCAAGTGTCTTATACAATAAAACAGAGGGCAGAATAAAAATTGCCGCAGTCAATACTTTAGGTGTGCTCTATATTCTTTCAAAAGGCATTTCTGTATCATCTGCTGCAGACCTTAAAGGTCAGACAATCTATACAACAGGACAGGGAACAACCCCTGAATATACTTTAAGGCATATTCTTTCCGAGAATAATATAGACCCTGATAAGGACGTAACAATTGAATATATGTCAGAGGCTGCCGAGGTTCTCCAGAAGGCTTCAGCCATGGATTCAGCAGTCGTTATGCTTCCTGAACCTTTCGTTGAGGTTGCCAAAACCAAGGATCCGGCTTTTGAAACGGTTATAGACCTTACAAAAGAATGGGAAAAAATTCATGATGACAGTTCAATAGTAACAGGTGTGCTTGTTGTTTCTGAAGATTTTGCATCTTCTAATGAAAATGCTTTAAGAACTTTCCTTGATGAGTACAAGGCTTCTTCCAAAAATGCAACAACCAACATTGAAGAAACTGCTTCATTGCTTGAGAAATACGATATTATCAAAGCTGCCATAGCCACAAAAGCAATACCATATTGCAACATCTGTTTTATTACAGGTGATGAAATGGTCAGCAAAGTAACCGGCTATTTCAAGGTCTTATTTGATGCCAGCCCGGATTCTCTCGGAAAAAAAATACCTGACAACAATATTTTTTACATTGTGAAATAACATGAAAAGAAAGACTTTATACACTTTTATTTCAATAATTATATGGCTTGTATTATGGCAGATTATATCTGCCGTAATTTCAAGTCCGGTATTCCTGCCTTCACCATTGCAGACAGTCAATGCCCTTTTTTCATTACTTAAGACTTACGCGTATTACAAAAGCCTTTCATACTCTCTTTTTAACATATCCATAGGTTTTTTTACCGGTCTTTTTGCCGGCGTAGTCCTTGCGGTTGTAGCTTCTGTCAATACCTTTTTGCAGTCGGTAATTGATGTTCCGGTTAAAATCATCCGTTCAATTCCTGTGGCATCTTTCATTATACTTGCCTTATTGTGGGTTGATTCTGCACATCTTTCAACGTTTATCGCAGCGATAACGATTATGCCTGTAATTTATACCAATACTTTTTCAGGTATTGCCCATACAGACAGTCAGATGAAAGAAATGGCTGAGGTATTTCATTTTTCACCGTTCAAAAAATTGGTTTACATATATATGCCTTATGCGGCTCCCCATTTTCTAAGCGGCGTAAAATTATCCTGCGGGTTTGCGTGGAAATCAGGAATTGCCGCCGAAATCATAGGTCTTGTAAGACATTCCATCGGAAACAACATATACAAGTCAAAAATATATCTGGAAACGGATAACTTATTTGCATGGACAATTTCTCTGATTGTTCTAAGTATAATTTTCGAGAAAATAGTATTATTAATTTTAAATTTAATTTTTAAAAGGACAGGTTCAATCAATGATAAAGCTCAATAACCTTACAGTTGCATACAACGATAATACGGTAATATCAGACCTTACTTATGAATTTGCAAAAGGCAGCACAGCCATAACAGGCAGTTCAGGAATCGGTAAAACTTCTCTTATCAATGCAATCCTTTCACTCGTTCCATATAAAGGGACTATAGAATCAGATGAAAAATATTCCGTAGTATTTCAGGAGGACAGATTATGTCCTTACCTTACCGCATTTAAAAACGTCCGGCTTGTATGTAATGATAAAGATAAAATTACAGATGGATTTGCCGCAGTGGGATTGTCAGATTGCATGAATGAAAAGGTCATATCCTTAAGCGGCGGTATGAAAAGGCGTGTGGCAATATTGCGTGCTGTTCTTGCGGATTACACCACGATTATAATGGATGAACCATTTAAAGGTCTTGATGCTGATACCAGATTATCTGTCATGAATTATGTAAAAAAAATGACCTCCGGCAAGTCCGTATTATTAGTAACACATGACCTGTCGGAAGCCGGTTTCTTCAACTGTAATATTCTTAATCTGTAGCAAAATTATCTAATGAGGAAGCTAATGTATACTGGTTTCTTCCATGTTCCTTAGAATAGTACAAAGCCTTATCTGCTTTCATATAAAGTTCTGCATAATCATCAATTCCAACTGTATTAACTATACCTACGCTTACTGAAAGTCTTACTGACTTGCCACCGTGCTCAAATTTTCTGTCCATCTTCTGGCAAAGTGATGATCCAAGCCTGTCTAATGTCTCATCGTCACAGGTACTTGGAACAAATGCTATAAATTCGTCTCCGCCATATCGTCCAAGATATCCGCCAGGGAATACTATCCTCATAGCTCCTGCAAGAGTCTTAAGTGCTTCATCGCCTGCTATGTGACCGAGGGTATCATTAACATTCTTAAAATTATCCATATCAATAAGGAATAGTGCGCCCTCTGATGATACACTCTTATTACTCATAAATTCATCAATAAGTGCATCAAAGGAACGTCTGTTATAAAGACCTGTAAGTCCGTCTCTCTTAGCTTCAGAACTTATTATCTCTTTCTCACGCTTCTCATCATATAACTGCTTAACGAATTTCTTCTTATATTCTTCCTCTTCTCTCAGCTTACGGAGAGCTGATTCATTATCACGCTTAGTCTTATTGGCTTCACATAACTTAGCCTTAACAATATTAAAAGCACTGCTGATATCACTAATCTCATCATTATCCGTTATCTCAATATCTGACATATCGGCATAATCATCCTTAAACATCCGGCTCCAGTCTGCGACATCACGTATAGGCTTGATAATTCTTTTTTCAATAAAGCTAACCATATATGCCGTAACTATAATAAAACCTATAAATATTGCAATCATAAGTCCTTCAATAAGATATACATCTATCCTATCGTTATCGTATGCCTTATTGCCTGCAGCTACTGACTTCTCTATCACATGGTTAAGCTTATCCGCAACAGTTGTTATATCCGCTCTTACAGCTGCCAGTACTTCCTCACATTTCTCTCTGTCATTAATGCCGTCCTTAAGCAAATTCAACTTATCAGGAATAGAAGTACGTACAATATCATACAATGACTCTATCTCCTGACGTTCATTACTGTCAAATTCAAATCTTGTTGAAAACAAATCCGAACATGCCGACAACAACTCAATGTCATAGGCATCCGCCAGATTGTCGTATGACGTTGATGACGGCAGCTTCTGGCATAAATCCAGCGTTGACGTAAAACTGCTTACCTGTTCAAATGCCTGCGCTATCCTATAATACTGTTCAGTATAGAATCTGAACGTCTTATTGTATATAAGCATTGAATTGACAATACATACTGTTATGCCTAATATGGACAGAATAACAGGTATATACATTACTCTTAATCTCTTTCTTAAAGGCTTTCTTTCCATTTCCACAGGAATAACCACTCCTTCAACCAACATATATTATTATTTTACTACCTTTCTACTGAAAAAACAATATTTTTTACGTATTATTGCACTCCAATGTAATAATTGGTAACTTTTTGTCTGATTATGTCTCTATGAGTAAAAAAAACGGCACAGACTCCTGTATATGCGAAATCTTATGCCGGTTACCATTGCATAAAAGCTGACAATGGGATTCGAACCCACGACCTACTGATTACGAATCAGTTGCGCTACCAGCTGCGCCATGTCAGCATCAGTATAAATTACATTGCACGCAAAAAGCGTTCCTGAATATCACCTATTACGGCATCAATATCCCGTTCTCCCTCCTTGAGAGGAACAAAACCACCTGCCATAACTTCGTGACCTCCGCCACATCCAATTCCGGACAATGCCTTATTGGTAATCCTTCCCGCGTTGTATTTACCCATGCTTCTGACGGAAATCTTAATTCCCTCTTTCTTAAGAGAATATACAACCGAAAAATCAACTTCAATAAGATCCAGCATAAAATCAGATATCGAGGCTATAAGGGCCTCCGGACAATTAGAACCGGTATTGGCAAAACTTACATTGTCACATACCTTAATGGAGTTAATCGCATTAGCATATGCCTTAAGATCATCAATACTTATGGAACAGTGTTCAAGTGCCTTAAGAATCTGCTTGTCCGCTATCTTAAAAAGATAACTGTAAGTATCAACATCCTTATCGGTAACTCCTCTTGTAAGGCCCATGGTATCTGTGCATATTCCATAAATAAGTGCTGTCGCAACTCTCTTATCAATAGGAATATTATTGTCCATATAATATTCAGCTATTATAGTGGAACACGCACCAAGCTCAGGTCTTACATCAGCATATCTGTAAGAATCAAGGGAATTCTCAAACGTAGGATGATGGTCAATACATATAATCTCATCACCCTTGGTAGTGATAATATTACTATTGCCCTTCTGTGAATCCACAAGGATAACCTCATCATTCCGGTTGATATCCTTCAATTCTTCAATATTAATCATCTTGATGCCAAGACTGTTCACAAGTTCATTCGTGCTGTATCTCTCAATCTGTCCTCTGTAACAAATTGATGAATTAATTCCATATTTTTCCAACAGAACTGAGAGTCCGAACGCTGATGCAATGGCATCCGCATCAGGGAAATTATGTGTCTGTATATACACATGCTCACTTGTTATATTCTCAATTATGTTGCAAAATTTACTCATGTCTGTCACCTGTCTGAATTGGTCTTATCTATTATATAATCATTTTGTGACTATTTCAATATCAAATCATAAAATATTATATATATTATTTTCAGGTGTAAAATATGCTGGCTTTGGAATTAAAAGACGTAAACTATTCCTATTTTACAAAAGAGAAAGAAACAAAAGCCCTTCAGGATATTAATCTATCCGTAAAAAAAGGACAATTCATATCCATAGTCGGTCCGTCCGGTTGTGGTAAATCCACGCTTCTGTCCATAATATGCGGTCTTATCGAACCAACTTCAGGTGAAGTAATCGTAAATGGCCGCCCGGTAAAAGACGAAATGCGTAACATCGGATATATGCTCCAGCATGACCATCTTTTTGAATGGCGCAGTGTATACGGAAACGTTATGCTGGGGCTTGATATACACAGAAAAAAAGACACACGAAATCTTGCCACCCACTATCTCTCCCAATATGGTCTCCTCGATTTTAAAAATTCAAGACCAAGCGAGCTTTCAGGCGGTATGCGGCAAAGAGTTGCTCTTATACGCACACTTATGATGGAACCGGATATTCTCCTTTTAGACGAACCGTTTTCTGCTCTTGATTACCAGACACGGCTTACCGTATGTGACGATATAAGCTCTATCATAAAAAAAGAACATAAAACCGCAATACTTGTAACCCATGACCTTGCGGAAGCAATTTCTGTAGGAGAAAGTGTCTACGTGCTTACTAAACGTCCGGGACGTTTCAAAGCGGCAATTGACCTTGACTTCTGCAACGATTTAAGTTCCTTAGAACGTCGTGATACAGCAGCATTCCGTGATTACTTTAATATCTTGTGGAAGGAGTTGTCCGACAATGAATAAAATCAAAACACACTCTGATTATCTTAAATCAGTATTCCGTCATAAAGTATTAATTCATTTCCTTCGTATTTTTCTGGCGGTTTTCTTCGTGTCAGCATGGGAAATTTGTGCAGAAAAGGGAATTATCGACTCTTTTATATTCAGCAGTCCAAAACGGATTGTTAAATGTTTTATTGAACTGACAAAAAACGGTTTTCTCATACGCCATGTATGGAAAACCATTTATGAAACACTTATATGCTTTATATTTGTTATGATTACCGCCATTGCAGCTGCCGTACTTATGTGGCTTAACAGAAATATCTTCAAAGTTGCCGAACCTTTCCTCGTATTGCTCAACAGCCTTCCAAAATCCGCTCTCGCTCCGGTTCTTATTGTATGGCTCGGCAACAGCACTAAAACGGTAATTATAGCCGCCGTATCTGTTGCTGTATTCGGTGCAATGCTCAGTATATATACCTCTTTTACAGAGACCGACAAGGAAAAAATAAAATTAATCCGGACCCTCGGCGGAAAGAAACGTCATGTTCTGTTTTACCTTCTCTTTCCGTCATCACTGCCGACAATCGTAAATGCCATGAAAGTCAATCTGGGGCTTTCCCTTGTAGGTGTAATCATCGGTGAATTCCTTGCAGCAAAGGAAGGACTTGGTTATTTAATCATCTACGGCAGCCAGGTATTTAAAATGGACTGGGTACTTCTTTCCATTGTTTTACTTTCTATTCTTTCAGTAATTCTTTATATAATTATCGGAATATTTGAAAAGAGGACTTCCGGCAGATAATTACTTTGCATACTCGTTAATTGCTTCCTGTATTCTTGATTTAGTAAGTTCAGCAAGCTCTGTCTTTTTCATATCTTTATATTCTTCATATGGTATCGGCTTCAGGTAATGTACCTGTGTTGTCACTTTCCTGAGGCTGTTGCCATCCATTGCTTTATAGGAATCAATAAGTGCCACCGGTATAACCGGAACTTTGGCATCCATCGCGCACTTAAATACACCTGCTTTAAAATCCTGAAGGGTATTCTTATTGTCACCATACTTGCCCTCAGGGAATAGCAGATATATTTTTCCTTCTTTAAGTTCCCTGGTAACAGTCATCATGGTCTTCATCTGCTGTCTGGCGTCTTTAAGATTAATGCCGTGCCCCCCTACCATAGGAAGCATCTGCCTGACAATCATCTGATGTTCCCTCTTGCTGTCGATAATAATAGTAAGAGGTCTGTCATGATTGCACACAATTCCTAACCCGTCATAATGTCCCTGATGGTTGGCATACATTACATAATTGCCTGTTTCCGGCAGATTTTCCTTTCCATAAACCTTTGTGGTGGTCCTGGAATTTTTTCGCATCTTATCCACAATTTTCTGTACCTCACGATACTTGTCAAGTTCGCTATATTTCTCCGGACGTTTCATCATATAATTACATTTATTAATTTCATATATCAGAAAGAAAAATGAACGAAGTGCCATAACAATAAGTCTCAACATACTTTTATACATCCTTTCTTCTTTTTTGTAAAATCACCGCTCATCCGGTTAATGCTACAATTATATACGTTAATTTTTCTTTTTTCAATAGTACGCTCATATTATCTTAGTTATATACATAAAATATACTAACAAAAAAGTCCGGAGTTTTTAATGAAGAAGGTTTTTTCTTTTATTATTTCTTTTATACTTATCCTATCATCTGCCCATATCAGTGTGACTGCCGATGAGCTTAGCTTAACCTCCAAATCAGCAATTCTCATGGAAGCATCTACAGGAAAAATCATTTATGAGCATAATCCCGATGAAATTCTCCGCCCTGCCAGTATTACAAAGATAATGACGCTTATACTGATTTTTGATGCCATACATGACGGCAGAATCAAAATGGATGACACTGTAACAGTATCCGAGTATGCCGCTTCAATGGGCGGCAGTCAGGTCTTTCTTGAAGCCGGCGAGACCCAGACCGTTGAAACCCTTATTAAATGCATTGCCATTGCAAGTGCCAATGACGCCTGTGTAGCCATGGCAGAATACATTGACACCTCTGAGGAAAATTTTGTTGCCCATATGAATGAACGTGCCAAAGGTCTTTCAATGACTAACACAAATTTTGTCAACTGCTGCGGTCTTGATGCCGATAATCATGTAACCACAGCGAGGGATGTGGCACTCATGTCAAAGGAACTTATCAACAAATATCCTGAAATACATAATATTTCAACAATCTGGATGGACACAATAACCCATGTTACAAGGCGGGGTGAAAGCGATTTTACCCTTACCAATACCAATAAACTTATCAAGCAGTACGAATGGGCAACAGGGTTAAAAACAGGTTCTACGAGCCTTGCCGGATTCTGTCTTTCCGCTACCGCAAAAAGAAACGATATTGAGCTTATTTCCGTTGTTATGGCATCCAAGGACGGCAAATCCCGTGTTGCCGATTCTATCAAACTTCTTAACTATGGTTATTCACTATGTCAGATGTATAAGGATTCCAATATGCCCAAAATCCCACCTCCCCGAATATCCGGCGGCATGATTAAAGAGCTTGACTGCGAATATAGTGACAATTTTTCTTATCTTTTCACAGAAAAATATGACGAAGCCCTTATTACAAAAGATTTTGAATTTATTGATGGACTGAAAGCCCCTGTTAAGGAGGGTGATGTTGTCGGGCAGCTTTGCTACAAGTACAATGGTACGCTTATAGGGACTATTGATGTCAAATCTTCCGTTACCGTAAAAAAAGCGGGCTATAAGAACTATTTCTCATTTCTTGCAAAAAATGTGTTCTGTATATAACAAAAAGCTTCAGTCACATAGTCTGTGACTGAAGCCTCTATTATCTTACTACATATTCAAAATACTTATGTAAAATTAAGCATCCTGTCTTCTCTTCTTGAATGAAACAACAACGATTCCGCAAGCTGCTACTGCTGCGATTATTGCTGTAGCTACTGCCATAGAATCACCTGCGTTTACATTTCCGTTATTGCCGCCTGCTGGCTTGTTATCTCCTGCTGGCTTGTTGTCTTCTGCTGGCTTGTTGTCTTCTGCTGGCTTGTTGTCTTTCACTGGTGTTACAGTTGGACCAGCATATTCTACAGCTGTAATCTGTTTTGCATCAAGTCCTGCACCACCTGTAACATCTGTTACTTTTACTGTGAATGTTACATCGCTGACTTCATCCAATACTAATTCGAAATTAGCTGTATTGTCACCAAATGAATTATCCTTACCAATCTGGTATTTCCATGAATATTCAGCTGCTGACTGAAGGAACTTATATGTATAACTGCCGGCTGCTACATTCTTGAATGTAATTGTGTATGTATCATCATTCTTTGTCATAGTCTTACCAGGTAAATCAAATCCGGTATCTGTAATAGTACCTACTACAGAAAGTACATCAGTTACAGGAAGTGGTGCAATTTCCTGTGTCATTGCAGCATCTTTAAATAACTTCTTTGATGTTAAATCGAAATATGCTTTACCATTGCTCTGTGCTACAACTTCTGAATTCCAAGCAAGCTCCTGATATTCTGCATTGTCTGCACCATCAGTATATCCAACTACCTGAAAGCCCTGTACTTCATCCGCATTGTTAATTGTAAATACTGCGTAATTCTTGCCGTCTTCTGTAACTGCATCTCCTACCGGAAGAGTTCCAGCACCCCAGCCTGTTGGCTTAGCTGCTGTTGCAACGGTCGCTACACTTGCAGTTCCGCCCCAAACATTTCCTTTGTAATACTCTGCTGTCTTACCTGCTGTCAGTTCAACATATACTTTAACTGTTGTTCCTGCTGCCTTAGCAGTCTTAGGTGCTACAACAAGTCCTGCTGTTGCGAATGCAAAAGCAGCTACTGTAGCAATGACCTTTTTTAAAATTTTCTTCATTTTTCGTATTCTTCCTTTCCAATACATTTTATTCATGTCTTATGACACTAGCTTTATTTTAGTACAGGTATTTTATTTTTTCAATATTTCATTTGTTGTTTTTTAACTATAAAAATGTTGATTTTATTAAATATATGTGCAATATTACAACTCTAAGAATATCCGATACAAAAAAGGAACCGGTCTGAACCGATTCCTTTATGTAAGCATTTCTATAAAATACTAATTAAGCTTCTACGCTTCTTCTCTTAGCTACAACTGCTACAACTGCGCTTAATGCTGCAACTGCTGCTACGATGTATACCATAACTGAAGAATCGCCTGCTGCTGGAGTTGCTGGTGTTGCTGCACTTGCTTCTTTAACTGTTACAGCTGCCTTAGTTCCATCAAATGTAACTGTTACTGTAGAACCATCTTTTGCTACATCAACTTTTGCATTAGCTCCGCCGCTTGATGCATCACCTTCAAGGTTATATTCGCCATTATCCCAAGCATGGTTTGTACGAATCTTGAATTCATAAGATCCAGCCTTAACATCTGTGATGTCTACTGAATATGTTCCATCTGCCTGCTTAACCAAATCTGTGTCCTTATCCCAGTTACCATTGATTGATCCGATAACACTGTATGTGTCATCTGCTGCGAAAGCTGTCATAGCCATCATTCCAATTACCATTGCCATTGCTAAAACGGCTGTAATTACTCTTTTTGCAATTTTTTTCATTTTTTTATTCCTTTCCTAAATACATTATTGTGTCTTACGACTGTCCTTATTCTAATACTTTAGTTTTCTTTTTTCAATAGCATTTATGTTGATTTTCTAATCTAAAAATGTTGATTTTCTGCGATTATCCTATGTACAGAAAATAACAAGTCCCGGAAACCTGACGTTCCCGGGACTATAATTATGCTATATTATTTTGTTGCGCCTTTTACAAGTATTGTACATGAAATTCCATCTACAGTAATTTTTCCGTTTGCTGTTCCGAGAGAATCAGTTCCTGCCTTGTCGCCCTGTACGCAGATTGTCCAGTCACCTTCCGGAAGTGTAACTGTTGTTGCTTCACTTAATGGGTTATATACAACAAAGATTGAATCTGATACTTCTTCCTTAACACCTGTTAATTCATAAGCAATAACACCCTTGTCCGTGTCTTCAGTAAACTTATAATAACTTGAAGCAGTGTCCATTATTCTTAATGAAGCATGTGCTTTTCTGAATGCTATCATTCCCTTATAGTAATTAAATACTTTCTGGTATGTAGCATCACTTAATGTGCTCCACTTAATGCTGTTTACTTCATCACCTGCATTATAACTGTCGCTGCTAAATGTTCCGTCACCATTAGGCTTGCTTCTTAATATTTCTTCACCGGCAAGGATAAATGGTGTTCCCTGTGAAGTATATACAATAGCTGCTGAAAGAAGATTCTGTTTAACTTTATCTTCCATACTGTCATTTGGATTAGATAAATTGATTTCATCCCATAATGTCCTGTTATCGTGGCATGATGCATAGACAATGTTCTGTGAGCCCTTTTCTGACCATCCGGTCTTGCCCTGGATTGCTTTCTTAATTACATCTGTATTAGAGATGTTTCCGTTGACATATCCTTTTTCATCTGCATTAAATACACTACCTTTAATTGCATCACGGATTGTATCACTGAACATTGCAAATCTGTCTAACTTATTAACGTACATCTGTGTTGCCAGTGTTACGCCTGACTTAGTAATCTTAGTTGTCATGCTCCAGCCTTCACCATAAAGAATGATAGAAGGATCTATCTTATCTAATTCTGTTCTGATTGCTTTAATCGTATCCATATCAATAAGGCCTACAAGGTCAAATCTGAAGCCGTCGATATGATATTCTTTAGCCCAGTATACTACAGAATCAACAATAAACTTACTTACCATAGCTCTCTCTGAAGCTACATCATTGCCACAGCCTGAACCATTAGCGCCCGGACGATAGAAATAATCAGGTACGAGTTCATTGAAGCAGTAGCTTGTATTGTATGTATGGTTATATACGACGTCCATAACAACGCTTAATCCATTATCATGTAATGCCTTAACCATCTGTTTAACTTCACTTACACGTGCTGCTCCATTATATGGATCTGATGAGTATGAACCCTCAGGTACATTGTAATTCTTAGGATCATAACCCCAGTTGTACTGTTTTGTATCTAACTTAGTCTCGTCAACTGTTGCATAATCATACATTGGTCCGATCTGGACATGTGTTACACCAAGTTCTTTGATATGATCAAGACCTGTTGCCTGTCCTGAACCATTAGTTGTTCCTGTTTCTGTCAGTCCAAGATATTTACCTGTATTCTTAATACCTGATGATGAATCAGCCGAAAGGTCTCTTATATGGAGTTCATATACTGATGCATCTGTAGCATTAAGTTTCTTATTAGGATTAGTATCCTTATCCCATCCGTCAGGGTCTGTTGATGATAAATCAATTACCATTGCCCTGTCACCATTGACTCCGACTGCCTTAGCATATGGATCACATGCCTCTGTCTTAGATGAGCCAAAATCTGCTTCATATAAATAGAATACGCCGTTAAGGTCTCCTTCTGCCTTAACTGTCCATACGCCATTCTTATCAAGTGTCATATCATATGATTTAATAAGGTCATCTGTTCCCTTAACACCTGACTTGTATGTATTCACTTTAACTGCCTTAGCTGTTGGTGCCCATACTTTAAATGTTGTGGAATCCTTAGACCATGCTGCTCCAAGGTCATCTCCGTCATATGTATAAGCATCTTCAAATTCAGATGTAGAATAATAATCAGGTACTGTTACATCATATCCGACGTTTCCCAGCATTACTTTATATTTGCCAAACTGGTCTGCTTTTTCTTTAAGTTTAACAATTATCTTCTTAGCATCACCTGAATCTTTTTCAACACTGTCAATAGCTAATTCTTTGCCTTCTGCGTCAGTAACTTTAATTTCATTGTCCTTGTATTCTTCTGTTAATGTTATCTTAAGTGTCTGGAAATCTCCATCCAGCTCTGCACTTAATACACTAAGCCCTGTCACGCAATCTTCTCCTAGCTCTAATTTGTATCCTTCAACACCTGAAGTTATGTATACTTCAACTGTTCCGGCAATAACACCGTTCAATGTAATAAACTGGTCGGAATCAATATCCTTTGATTCCCATTCATTAAGTCTGACAATAAAACCTATAGTTGTTGTACCTGCAGGAAATACTGCTGTTGTCTTAACACCGTGTTCATCCTTGTCTGTTCCGAATGTGTATGCCTTACCTTCGTCACCGCCATCCGGCCAAAGCCATACATTCCAGCCATCATACACACCGTCTTCTCTTAAATAATGGACATTAAGAGTAAGCTCTGTTGCTTTGTTGGAATTATCAGTTGTAGACTCTGTCTCTACAGGAGTTGTTGTCTCAACCGATCCCTGGTCCTTCTTCTTGCCGCAGGCTGCCATGGAAAATACCATAAGTGCCACAAGAAGAATTGCAAATAATTTACGCAATTTTTTCATTGGGTAATACCTCCTTCTTTGTATCTTTTAATTTTAACAAAAAAGGCGAACCAATAAAATATCATTTTTCTATAATATATATCACTTTTCTTAATCGGGATTATTCACCGATATTATTTCCTGTATATAACTGGTAATATCTTCCTTTTTTCGCAATAAGTTCATCATGTGAGCCCCTTTCAATGATACGTCCCTGCTCAAGAACCATTATACAGTCAGCATTTTTTACGGTGGAAAGTCTGTGGGCAATGACAAAAGTTGTTCTGCCTTTCATCAGTCTGTCCATACCGTCCTGGACTATTTTTTCAGTTCTGGTATCAATAGAAGATGTTGCTTCATCAAGGATAAGAACCGGAGGGTCTGCTATTGCAGCTCTGGCAATGGCAAGCAGCTGCCTCTGTCCCTGGCTTAAATTGGCGCCGTCACCTGTAAGCATGGTATCGTAACCCTTAGGGAGATGTTTTATAAAGCCGTGGGCATTGGCAAGTTTCGCTGCCGCATACACATCCTCATCGCTTGCATCGAGTCTTCCGTATCTTATGTTATCCATAACAGTACCGGTAAAAAGATGTGTGTCCTGCAATACAATACCAAGTGATTTTCTCAAATCTGCTTTTTTTATCTTATTAATATTAATGCCATCATAACGGATTTTTCCATCCTGTATATCATAAAAGCGGTTAATAAGGTTAGTTATGGTGGTCTTGCCTGCTCCTGTTGAGCCTACAAATGCAATCTTCTGTCCGGGTGTAGCATACAGGTCAACATTGTGAAGTACAATTTTTTCATCATTATATCCAAAATCCACATCAAAAAATTCCACATCACCTTTAAGCTCTATATAATCGGTTGTATTATTTTCCTTATGATAGTGCTTCCATGCCCATAGACCTGTACGGTCTTTGGTCTCGCTTATTACACCATCTTTTTTTACAGCATTTACAAGCGTTACATAACCCTCGTCAACCTCAGGTTTTTCATCAAGAAGTGAGAAAATTCTTTCCCCTCCCGCAAGTGCCATAATAATACTGTTAAACTGCATACTGATCTGGTTAATAGGCATATTAAGGCTTTTGCTCAGGGTGAGGAAACTTACGAGTCCTCCGATTGTTACTCCGGCTATTCCGTATATTGCAAAAAGTCCGCCCGCAATAGCTATTACAACGTAACTTAAATTACCAAGCTGTGCATTAATAGGTCCTATTATATTAGCGTATTTGTTGGCATTATATGCGCTGTTAAAAAGTCTGTCATTGAGTTCTTTGAATTTTTCTTTTCCTTCTTCTTCATGGCAGAATACTTTTACAACTTTCTGTCCTGCCATCATTTCTTCGATATATCCGTTCACGGCACCCAGGTCTCTCTGCTGTGCGACAAAATACTTTCCGCTGAGTCCTGATACTTTTTTTGTAAGAATAATCATTACCGCTACCATTACAAAGGCTACTCCTGTAAGTGGAAGACTTATTGAAACCATGCTTATTACAATTCCAACAATCATAATTATGCTGTTAAGGAACTGTGGCATGCTCTGGCTTATCATCTGTCTTAAAGTATCTACGTCATTGGTATATACGGACATAATATCTCCGTGTGAGTGCGTATCAAAGTATCTGATAGGAAGAGACTCCATATGATGGAAAAGCTCGTCCCTTGTGTATTTTAATGTTCCCTGTGTTACATATACCATTGTCTTGGCATTGCCGAATGAAGCAAGAACACCTACAAGGTATATGCAGCCAACTCTTAATATTTCTTTCGACAAAGCAGTATAATCAGGTACATCCTGTTTTAAAAGCGGTATGATAAAATCATCAATAAGTGTTCTTATGAACATTGTTCCCTGCAATGTTGAAAAAACGTTTACCACTATACATAACGCAACAAATATGCAGGCAAATTTATATCTTTTGAATACAAGGTTTAAAATTCTTTTTAAAACCTGTGCAGGATTGTTTACTGTAGGTTTCATTCCTCTTGGTGCAGGCATTACTTATCGCCTCCTTTTGAATTTTCATCAAAGTCTCCGCCCGTTCCTGTCTGGGACTCATACACTTCTTTGTATATATCATTACCGGCAAGAAGTTCTTCGTGAGTTCCCACTCCGTTAATTTTACCATCCTCCATTACGATTATCCTGTCTGCGTCCTGAACACTTGATATTCTCTGTGCAATGATAATCTTTGTAATGTCAGGTATCTCTGTTTTAAAGGCTGTTCTGATTTTTTTATCCGTTGTTGTATCAACCGCGCTTGTACTGTCATCAAGGATAAGAATCTTTGGGTTTTTAAGTAAGGCTCTTGCAATACAAAGTCTCTGCCTCTGTCCGCCGGATACATTGGTGCCGCCCTGCTCGATGTATGTATTATAGCCGTCAGGGAATTTCTCAATAAACTCATCTGCACAGGCAAGCCTGCAGGCCCTGATGCACTCTTCTTCCGTTGCTTCTTTATTGCCCCATCTTAAATTTTCAAGAATTGTTCCCGAAAAAAGGACATTTTTTTGTAAAACAACACTTACCTGATTACGGAGTGTTTCCAGGTCATACTTTCTGACATCAACGCCGCCGACCTCTATATCACCATCTGTTACATCGTAAAGTCTGCTTATAAGATTGACAAGGCTGGTCTTGGCACTTCCGGTTCCGCCGATAATTCCTATTGTCTCTCCGGATTTTATATCAAGCTGTATATCGCTTAACACCATGTCTTCACTGTCTTTTTTATATTTAAAGTTGACATGGTTAAAAATAATGCTTCCATCCTTTACTTCCATAACCGGTTTATCAGGATTGACTATATCAGCTTTTTCATTAAGCACTTCTGCAATACGTTCTGCACTTGACACACTCATTGATATCATTACAAATACCATAGAAAGCATCATAAGGCTTATAAGTATGTTCATGCAGTAAGATATAAGGCTTGTAAGGTTGCCTACCGTAAGTGCTGTCTCATTACTGCTGACTATAAGTTTTGCACCAATCCAGCTTATGAGAAGCATACAGGTATATATGGCAACCATCATCGCAGGATTATTGAATACCAGCACATTTTCCGCTTTTACAAACATTGAGTAAATGTTATTGCTGGCTTTTTTAAACTTCTTGTCTTCATGTTCTTCACGGACATACGCCTTGACCACACGGATTGCGGATACATTTTCCTGAACGCTTTCGTTAAGTTCATCGTATTTAGGAAATGCCTGTTTGAAATACCTGTTGGCTTTTAGCATAAGTATGGTAAGTATTCCGCCAAGAATTATTACCGCAATCAAAAATATACTTGCCATTTTTACATTGATTGTAAAAGAAATTATCATGGCAAAAATAAGGCTTGCCGGAGCTCTCATACACATTCTCAAAATCATCTGGTATGAGTTCTGCACATTGGTTACATCCGTTGTAAGTCTTGTTACAAGACCTGCCGTACTGAATTTATCAATATTGGAAAAAGAGAATGTCTGTATATTGTTATACATACCTTCTCTCAGATTTTTGGCAAATCCCGCAGAAGCTTTGGCTCCGTATTTGCCACCCATAAGTCCTGCAAAAAGTCCTACAAGAGCGGCAATAAACATAATGCCTCCGACTATAAGGATATGTCTCATATCGCTTTTTTCGATTCCATCGTCTACAAGGGATGCCATAAGGTAAGGCACCGTCATTTCCATGGCAACTTCAAGAATCATAAAAAAAGGGGTTGCTATGGATGCTGCCTTATACTGCTTTACGTGTTTTAATAAGGTCTTTATCATTTCTTTAAATCCTTTCTACATATTTCCATATTCTTCTTACTATATTAAGACTTAATTTTCTGTAATCACCGTTTTTAAGAAAACTGTTTACGTTGCCGGGATTCAGACCCAGGTCCGTATATATCCTGTAATTACTTATAGACTTTTCTTTCTGAAGTTCCAGAATTCTCTTTCTTATCTTCGCCTTGAATTCATCTTCTTTTTGGAATTCCCCGGTCTCTTCTTTATATGCATCGTAAATTCCGGCATATTCTTTGCAGTCCCTTATGTAATTTTCATTATTCTTAATCTTCATACATTCCATATAAAGAGCTTCATTCTTACCGCAAAGATGTATCTTATCGGTAAGATAAGCATATAATGCAATATGGTGCAGTAGTTCATTATGTTCTAAAGAATAAGAAGACAGCTTCGATATTGAAAGGCTGTCGCATCCGTTGTTTTTTATCTGTTTTTTCAGATATCCTATTAATGTAAGATTATTCATTATTGTCCTTCGTTAATACTATTAATCAAATTCCGTTTATAAAATCCCACATCACTGTGGGATTTTATCTGTTACTCTTTGTATACTGTTATATGTAAACTCAGCCAGCTTATTAACCGAGCTGTTCATTCCGTCAACGTAGTTATAATATGATATACATCCTGACTTTTCTTCATCAATCAATTCCGATTCCACATACTTATCCGTCCTGCTTAACATTACGTCCCTGCCCAACATAAAATAGCGGTACGATGACCAGGTATCGTCGTTGGTTACATCAACCATATACCATTTATTATCGTAAAATACTTCGTTCCATCCGTGTGTGGCATTCACAACCATATCGCAGGGAATATCCATTGCATTCAGCATAAGCTTATATGCTTTGGCATAACCCTCACAGACACTCTGTCCGTTAATCAATGCACCATACGATGTATGGGAGACATATCCGTCAGATACCTCCTTGTATTCCACGTTAACGCAAAGGTAGTCATGGGCTGCTTTAATCTTGTCAAATTCGCTGCCACTGAATCCGGCAACTATCTCCTTAATCTTATTGTCAACCTCGGTCATCATGACGTAGTCCTCATAAGAATAATAATAGATAGCGTACACGGACTTATCTGTCACACGATTCACCACATCCTGCACCTTACGCATACGGAATATAGCTACACCCTTGCACATATATGTCTGATAATCCATTCCGAAAAGCTCATACAAATGGGCATCGGATGGATTCTCGCCTATAATATCATCAAATATACCTCTTGGTGCAAGTATATATCTTACGCCCTTGGTCTCGGTTATTTTATTTAAAACAGACTGTGCATAATCTGTCAGCTCAGTCCGGTTATTTACATTCTTATAGCCCTTTCTCAGCAGATACTCACTCCAGTTGTATGTATCCGGCATTCCTGCTATGTCATACTTAACAAAGGAGAATTGTGTAATATTACTCTCCACTGAAGATTCTGCTGCCGTCGGCTGTTCTGATTCTGTTGCAGTTGTGCTTTCCGTTGTATTATCTGTGGTATTGTTATCAGGGCGGGATGTTGTCTTATCTGCGCCTGCTGTTGTCGTAATCGATTCCGGAACGGTATCAAAATTATCGTCGTCACTTGTAATATCTCCTATCTCAGATGGAGATGTTCTTCCGTTCTCTGTAGTCATTGTCTCTTGAAATCTGTCAGATGTTGTTGCATCTGTGGTGATATGGACATATCCTCCTGTAGTCGTATCCCCTACAGCTATACCGGTTTCTGAGGAATCACCACTTGTTCTTCCGACATTCAGCAAAACAATAATCACAGTAATTACCGCAACAAAAAAAGCTGCAATACCTGCAATCGTCAATATTCTCTTTTTTTTCATATATCTAAACCCTCTTACCCGAGGATGTTATCCGGGATTATAAAGTAATTCCATTCATTACATATTAAGTATAGCATTATCTCAAAATGTATGCTATATAAATTATGACAAAAATAATTATTTTTTTACATTAAAGAGAGGACATTTTGAATGAAAAAGATTGACTTACACGTTCACTCAACTTATTCGGATGGCACATTTTCTCCTGCAGAGCTTGTAAAGGAGGCTGTCAAAAACGGCATAAGTGCATTTGCCCTTACCGACCACGATACAACGGATGGAATTGACGAAGCAATCGATGCAGGTGGCAAAGCCGGAATAGAAGTTATTCCCGGAATAGAGATAAGTACAAGTTATAAAGATAAAGAAATTCATATAGTGGGACTTTTTATTGATTACAAAAACAAAGAATTTCACGATGCAATATATGAAGAAATCAAAAGACGTGATGCAAGAAACGGGCTGCTTATACAGAAATTCAATGAAGCCGGTTTTCCGGTTTCTCTTGAAGTTCTTGAGAACATGTTCCCCCACAGCATTATAACCAGAGCACACTTTGCTTCTTATATGACTAAGAAAGGCTATGTAAAAGACAACAAGGAAGCCTTTTCAAAATATCTTGGTGACGGCTGTCCTTTGTATGTGAGCCGCGAACATAAATCCGTATATGACGCGGTTGATATGATAAAAAAAGCCGGCGGTGCCGCAATCCTTGCCCATCCTTTGCTCTACCACCTTACAATGGGAGAATTAAAGGATTTATGTATAAGACTTAAAGACTGCGGGCTCACCGGAATTGAATCCATGTATTCAACCTACAAGGGATTTGACGAACTTACGGTAAGGAAGCTTGCCCATGAAACCGGACTTCTGGAATCCGGAGGTTCCGATTTTCACGGTGCAAACAAACCTGACATCCGTCTTGGAACAGGAATGGGCAACCTTATGATAAGTTATGATTATCTTGATAAGCTTCGTGATTCATTAAATTAATCTGCGTATGCCGATACCATATAGCTTATGAATTGTTCCGCGGTTCTTCCTGACAATCCACCGTGGGACAATTCCCATTTATTGGCTTCCATGAGAAGCGTATTTTCGTCAACTTTAATATTATTCTTTTGTGCAAGACCTTTTACTATTTCATTAAAAAGTTTCTTGTCAGGCGAGCCAAAATATACGGATACGCCGAATCGTGCAGAAAGCGAAAGTTTCTCTGCCACTGTATCCCTTGTGTGAAGGTCGTCGTCTCTTTCTTCTTTATCAGAATATTTTTCCCTGACAAGATGTCTTCTGTTGCTTGTCGCATATATAAGTACATTGTCAGGTCTTTTTTCCAGTCCTCCCTCAATAACAGCTTTCAAGAACTTGTATTCTATCTCAAATTCTTCAAAAGAAAGGTCATCCATATATATGATGAATTTGTAATTTCTGTCCTTTACCTGATTGATAATTGCTGACAAATCCTTAAACTGATGTTTATATATCTCAATCATTCTTAGTCCGTCATCGTAATATTCATTAAGTATTGCCTTAATGCAGGATGATTTTCCGGTTCCGCTGTCACCGAATAAAAGAACGTTATTAGCTTTACTTCCTGCAAGAAATGCCTCCGTATTGTCCGTTATTTTCTTTTTCTGTATATCATATCCTATGAGATCTTTAAGATATTTGTGCTCAACACTTATAACAGGAGTGATTACAGGTCTGTCATTGTCATCATGTCCTACCCTGAAAGCCTTAAAAAGTCCTATACATCCGACACCTGCATCTTTATAAAAATCACATACGGTATTTAAAAATGTATTGTCATCCGCTGCCCCGGAAAGTTCCTCTGCCAGTTTAATTATCCTGTTTCTTATTCTTTTATTATAGTATTTTTCACCCTCATTATTGTTTTCAAATCCGGTGAGCATGGATAAAAATGTGCCGTATTTAGCGTCAGTCCCACTTAAATCCGTATTAAAAAGTTCTCTGTACACAGCCATATCAAGCAATGCTGCTTTGTTAATGCTGCCTTCCATTCTTCCCCTTCTTTCACAGGAAAGACTGTAAGAATTCTCATCATTTGCAAGATTATATGCAAGATAGTCCTGCCATAAATTTCCGTTAAATCCCATTTTTTCCGATACTTCAAGAATATGCGACACAATCCGTCCTGCCGTTTTTTTAACGTCAAGTCCTTCAAATTCTTCTGAAGCTATCCTTAGCATGCAATCAAAAACCTCGCGGTTTTCCGGATTTTTGTATAATAATAATTCTGAACTGTTCATTATAATGCCTCCTAATAATTTCCTAACAGTCTCAAATAATTCGACTCTTCCGATATACCTCTCAGAGCATTTCTTACGCCGGGGTCTGCAAGATTTCCTTCAAAATCCACAAAAAATCTGAATTCCCAGTTATGCTCAGGTATAGGTCTTGACTCTATTTTAGTCATATTAAGATTATTAAACATAATATGTGATAACGCATTGTAAAGACTTCCCGATTTATGCGGAACTTCAAAACACACGCTTACCTTGTCGGCATTTTTAATAAATTCTCTTTTTCTGCTGACAATTACAAATCTTGTGGTATTGCATGCCGATGAGTTAATACCATCTTCAAGAATCTGAAGACCATATTCGCCGGCACAATTTGCAGAACCTATTGCTGCCTGATGAATGTCATTGTCTTCGGCAACTTTTTTGGCACTCATTGCTGTATTAAGATATGCTTTCTGGTGCCAGTCCTTATGTCTGTCAAGAAATGCGGCACACTGGGCAAGGCCCTGAGGATGGGAATATACGCACTTTATGTCCTTAAGTGTCGCCCCCGGCTTTGCAAGGAGGCAATGTCTTATCTTCACATAAGTCTCTCCCACTATGTAATTATTAAATTCCTGCAAAAGATCATAAGTATCATTAACCATTCCTGCTGAAGAATTATCTATCGGTATAACGGCATAATCCGCCACACCGTCACTCACAGCTTGCATAGCCTCCCTGAAAGTGTCTACATTCATATTTCTGACATCGCTGCCGAAAAAATTAAGCATTGCTTCATGGCTGTATGCTCCCGGCACGCCCTGATACACAACTTTAATATTGTCACGTCTTATATCATCAACAATGTCATATGGTTCTAACCTGGAATCCGACTTTCTCATCTCAAGCTTTGAATACTGGAATTTGCGGCTCATTGCCATAATCTGTGTAAAAAGTTCTGCCACACATTTGTTGTTAAAATCCGAATGTGCAAGATGTCTCAGTGTATCAATTTTCTGTTCTTCTCTTTCTTTATCAAATACAGCTTTTCCCGTTGCTATTTTATAATCGGCAACATTGGCTGCAACATCCATTCTTTTTTCAAAAAGTTCAACTATCTGTCTGTCAATCTCATCTATCTGTTTTCTTGATTCCTGTAAGTCAACTACCATATATTTTCTCCTTCTATATGTCACTTTTAATAGTTATATCACAAATTATAATAATTTGCTTGAAAAAAAAATAATTTTATTTCATAATATTATTATCATAATGTATTGGAGTCTATAAATTATGAATAAGAAATACACAAAATTCATTATTGGCGGCTCTGTTCTTCTCGCTATTATTATTCTTATTATCGTATATCATAATGTTACGAAAATAGACAAGAACAGTTCCTCAACCACCGGAAATACTCCGGGCAATCTTTTAAACGGAGGAAGCTTTTGTGAGAGCGGCGGAAAGATATATTTTTCCAACCCTTATGACAATAACAAGCTTTATTCCATGGACAGCGACTGTTCCAACATTAAGTGTCTTACAGATGACGACGTCTCTTATATTAACTGTGCCGGCAGATACATTTATTATGTAAAAAATAATGCCAAGGCATCCAACACCAACTCCCTTCTTCGTGGAGAGCTTTATGGTGTTGTAAGATGTGCGTTAAATGGTGGACGTTATACCACTCTTCATACGGGTTACAGTACAGACCTTGCGTTGTCCGGCAATACACTTATATTTAATGGTGTACTCAATTCCAAAAATGTAACTTACGCCATCAATGTTAACGGTAAGAATGAAGAAGTCCTTCTTGAAGATGACATTGCCAATTCTTCAGTATATAAAGGACATATCTATTATTCAAAGCCTTCTTCATCCGGTACTGCCGACCATTCGGTATACAGTATGCGTGTGTCAGACGGCTCATCAATTTCATATCTGAATGGCAATACATACATGGCATCGGTTGTAAACAATGTTCTTTATTATATTGACCTCGATAATAACTATGCTCTTACCTCTGTGAACCTTTCGAATAACACTAAAAAGGTTCTTACAACAGACAAAGTTGTATTATATAACGTTTATAATGATGTTATTTATTATCAGGAAGAGACTTATGACCATTCTTTTAACAGAATGAATAAAGACGGAAGCAATCAGATAAAAATATATGACGGTGATATAACTTCTATAAGCTGTACATCAAAGTACACATTTTTCAAGATGTTCGGTTCCGATACTCTTTACAGAGTTGAGACTAATGGAGATACTGCAATCCAGAAATTCTTTGTTACGGCTGACTGATAAGATATTATATAAGCCCTTACGGATTATCCTCTGTAAGGGCTTATTTTTATACTAAAATATTATTCAGTTTTTCATCCTTTTCTATTATTTCTATAGCAAGATTCCTATATTTTTCTTCGTGGAGATATGTGTGCCTGAAAGGTTTTATCTCGGGAGCAAGCATTACCGCTTTCTTAAAATCTTCTTTCCGAAGTTCCAGTGTCTTTACATAATCCCAGAAACCGGTGTCGGTGAATACTGTATTAATTCTCTCATACCGGTGATTCTGAACTTTGCTCATAATGTATGTCGCAATACCTACCTGGATACCATGAAGGCTTGGTTTCTCAAGCATCTTGTCAAGTGCATGGGATATAAGGTGTTCGCTTCCACTTGTAGGTGCGCTGCTGCCGGCTATCTCATTGGCAATCCCGCTCATGGCGAGGGAATCCATCAGTTCCTTAATAAAACGATCATCCAGAATATCCTTAAATGGTGTTCTTACAAAACTGTTTACTGCTTTTTTAGATATCATCATAGCACAGTCATTTACAATATCATAACCTTTTTCCTGTTCAAAAATCCAGTCATAAAGTGCTGTTATTTTGGATACCATGTCTCCGATTCCTGAATAAAGGAATGCCTTAGGAGCACTTTTTATTACTTCAATGTCTGCGATTATGCCGTATGCAATCCTTGCCGGTACGGATTTTCTTCTGCCCTCCACTATAAGGGATGCACTGGCACTTGAAAAACCATCAGACGAAGCTGATGTAGGGATACTTATAAAAGGAAGATTCCTTAAAAATCCACAGTATTTAGCCGCATCAATGACTTTACCGCCGCCGATGCCTATAACCGCTTCAGTTGTATTTGGAAACGAAAATCCAAGCTGCATTATTGCGTTAATTTCAACCGTATCCATTTCCTGATAGAGAAGCACCTCAATGTTATTGTCTTTCATTCCGTTAAGAACTTTATCCCCGAACAGATTAATAAGTCCATTTCCGAAGAGGATAACAACTTTATGAAAATTCATATCTGCCAGATATTTTCCTACCTGTCCCAATATGTCTTTCTCTACCTTCAAAATAGCAGGTATTGATATTTCGCATTTATTCTGTGTTACCATATCATATCTCCAATTCCTTTACAGTTCCGAAATAATGTCTATACATTTATCAAAGCCTAATTTACTGCTGTTAAGTGTCATTGTGTAGTTGGTGGCTTTGCCCCATTCACCTTCTGTATAATAATTATAGTGCATTTTTCTCTTTTTATCCATATCACGCATCATATCCACAGCTTCTTTTTCAGTCTTGTTATATAATTTCATAATTCTTTCTTTTTTGACTGCTTCATCTCCGTGTATAAAAATATGTACTGCATCGGGATTATCCCTTAAAATATAATCCGCACATCTTCCTATAATTACAAAAGATTCTTTCTTCGCAAGTTCTCTAATTATTTCTGACTGTGCGTTATATATTTTGTCCGAAATTGAACTTCCTGTCGCATCTCTTCCCACAAATGCATAGGAAAATATGCTCTTTGATGGAGAATATTCACCCTGATCCTCTATAATTTTCTTGGAAAAACCTGTTTCTTCGGCAATTTTCTCAAGTATCTGGGAATCATAAAATGTTATTCCTAATTTCTTCGCTACGTTTTCGCCTATAAAATGTCCGCCACTGCCAAACTCTCGACTGATTGTAATAATTTTACTCATGATAATCTGCCTCCTTAACATTGTTAATAACATTTTTTTTGATTTTTTTCATTAACAATAATGATATGATAAGGCTCATTCCTTCTGCAAATATAAATGTGAGCCATACAAGCCATATTTTACCGGAATCGTTTCTTACAGGTAAAGATAACAAATATGCTACAGGTAACACAAATACTATCTGTCGTAATACAGATACAATTAATGATTCCATTCCACCGTCAAGTGCCTGAAAAACACCCTGAAATGCAATATTGGCTCCTGCAAAAACAAATCCTGCCGATATTATCCGCATCGCCGATATATACATCCTTCCCGTATCTGCGCCTATGCCAAACATCTTTGCCAGAGCACCGGCCAAAGTTTCCAACAATACGGTTCCTGCTATCATAATTATTGTCGTATATATTATACCACATTTTATGCCTTCGTTAATACGTTTTTTATTTTGCATTCCGTGGCTGAAAGAAACAATCGGCGTTATTGCATCCCTGAGTCCGAATGCCGCAAACAATACGAACTGCTGCACTTTATAATATAATCCGTATGCCGTAACCGCCGAATCACTTATTTTTCCGAGAATAATATTTAATCCATAGGTCATCACGGACATTAATGCCTGTGCAATAATGGCGGGCACACCTATTTTGTATATTTCTTTTATTATTGACTTTGAAGGTCGTATATACTTTATACTTTTATTTATGGCTTTATCTTTTTTATAATGGAAAATCACTGCCATTATTAACGAAATAATCTGTCCTATTACGGTTGCGTATGCAGCTCCTTTTACCCCAAGATTCATAGAAAAAATCATTACCGGGTCAAGCACAATATTAACAACAGCTCCTGTTATCTGTGCAATTGTTGAATATAGCGAATTGCCCATTGACTGAAGCATTTTTTCAAAAATCCCAAACAGGACCATTCCAAAAGAAATAATACAGCATATCTGTAAATATTCCGTTGCCAGTTTTGCTACATATACATCGTTTGTCTGGCTGTTTATATATGGTTTTACACCAAATATACCAAACAATACACATAGCAGCCAGATTATTATTCCAAGAAAAATTCCTGTTCCTGCAACTCTATCTGCTTTATCTATGTTATTCTGTCCTAAACTTTTTGACAACAGTGCACCAAGTCCTACACCTGTTCCTATTCCCACCGCCACAATAAGCATTTGTACGGGAAATGCTAACGTTAATGCATTAAGTGATGCTTCTCCCGTTCCTTTAATTCTTCCTACAAAGGCACTGTCTACAATATTATACACCGCCTGCAGCATCATTGACAAAATCATGGGAATTCCCATTGTAATCATCAATTTACTGATTTTCATAGATGCCATTTTGTCTGTATTATCTTTTTGCATATCTTTTCCTCCTTCTTTGCAAAAAAATAAAGCGTAAATCCATCTGGATTTACGCTTTACGCTACACGATTGTTTACAAAATTATGCGTTCTTGCCACAGCATTTCTTATATTTAAGACCGCTTCCGCAAGGACATGGATCATTTCTTGAAATCTTAGGTCCCTTAACAACTGTTGTTGAAAGTTTCTGTTCTTTATAGAGTTCCTTTCTTCTCTTGGAATCAATTAACTCGTCCCATTCAGGAAGTTCATAAAGCCAGTCAGCTCTTGCATCAACCATATTCTTATAGAGAGTTTCCAAATCATAATCAAGGTTCACTTCTGTATTCTCATCCATTGTCTCAATCGGATTAGGATTCTTAAGGCTGTCATTAATTCCGTCAAGGAAGCCAACCATCGTCATTATATCAAAGTTATATTTCTCTGCCAGTTCCTTAACTGTACCTTTCACAGGTTCACCATATGATTTAAGAAGGTCTATATATACACCCTTCTCTAAGTTGAAATAATTAGCCCAAAACATCTGTTGTGCCTGAGGACTTTTTTTGTCATCATAGGCCATTTCTCTCCACTGTTCTAATAATGTCATGTTCGTTCTCCTAAAACTTTTGTATTATTATGAGATTATATAACAATCTTTTAATTTAGTCAAATGCACTCTCTATACATTTTTCTTATTTTCTGCTAAAATCATTTTAAAATATAAGATGACGAGGTTAATATATGAAAAAGAAATCTACTGCCGTCAGAGTAATGGCAATTATTTGTATAGTGCTTTTGGTCGGAATGTACATAACTTCCCTTGTACTCGCAATAATCCAGCATAAGAGTGCAGGTGCCGCGCTTAAAATATCAATGCTCTGTACTATTGTTGTTCCGGTATGGATATATATTTTCATGATGTTCCATAAGCTTGCTACAAGAAACCAGTTTATGAATTCAGAGGAAGATGAAATTTCCGAAAAAGATATCCCGGAAAATGAAGACGACGATTCTGCTGATGAGTAATTTTGAGATTTGTTAAGAGTCGCGGTTAGACGGACTGGTCGGACCGGTGGACTGGTAGGCTGGTGAGCCGGGATTCTCTACCTTTTCGGCCGTTTTCCGCTGTTTGGGTAGAGATTCGCAAGCCGACTCCCCTCCCCGCGGCTAGCGGGCCGGGATTCTCCCCGCCGCTGTTGTAGGATTACAGAATTCCCTGCCACTAACATCCTGTTTGAATAAAAATATGTCCCCTGTCAAAAGACAGGGGACATATAAATTTGAGAACCTTTTTTATATCCTCAATATAATTTATTTAGACAAATTACTTGTTCTATAGATAATATCGTGTCTCTTAGGACCGTTAGATACCATTGTGATAGGTACTCCGATTTCTTCCTCTATTGCTTCAATGTATGCCTTGCATTCGGCAGGAAGTTCATCATAATTCTTAATTCCTCTGATATCACATTTCCAGCCCTTAAATTTCTTAAGTACAGGCTTAGCCTTTTCAAGCTTGTATGTTACAGGGAAGTCCTTGATAACTTCGCCGTCAATTTCATAGCCTACGCACATCGGAATCTCATCAAGATATCCGAGTACATCAAGAACTGTGAGTGCTACTTCTGTTGCACCCTGCATTCTGCAGCCGTATCTTGTGGCAACTGCGTCAAACCATCCCATTCTTCTTGGTCTGCCTGTTGTAGCGCCGAATTCGCCACCGTCTCCGCCACGGACTCTTAATTCCTGTGCTTCATCACCGAAAATCTCACTTACGAATGCTCCGGCACCGACTGCTGAAGAATATGCTTTAACAACGGTAACTACATCCTGAATCTCCCTGGCTGGAATACCTGCACCGATTGCTCCGTAAGATGCAAGTGTTGAAGAAGATGTTACCATTGGATAAATACCATGGTCAGGATCCTTAAGGGAACCAAGCTGTCCCTCAAGGAGGACTTTCTTGCCCTCTTTAAGTGCATTGTGAAGGAAAAGTGAAACATCTGCTACATATGGAGCAACCATTTCCTTATATTCCATTAAAAGATTGAATATATCATCAGGATTCATTGGTTCCTTATTATAAAGGTTCTTAAGAAGCACGTTCTTGTATTCCACAACACGCTCAACCTTTTCACGAAGGTCTGCTTCATTCATAAATAATTCACTTACCTGAAAACCAATCTTAGCATACTTGTCTGAGTAAAATGGTGCAATACCGGACTTAGTGGAACCAAATGCCTTACCGCCAAGACGTTCTTCTTCGTATGTATCAAAATCAACATGATATGGCATAAGTATCTGTGCTCTGTCTGATACAAGAATCTTAGGTGTTGGTACGCCTCTGTCCTCAAGTGATTTAATTTCATTGAAAAGATATGGTATATTAAGTGCCACACCATTGCCAATTACACTTGTCGTATGATTATAAAAAACGCCTGATGGAAGTAAGTGTAAAGCGAACTTGCCGTAATCATTAATAATCGTATGGCCTGCATTACTTCCTCCCTGGAATCTTACTATAATATCTGACTGTTCGGCAAGCATATCTGTAATCTTGCCCTTGCCTTCATCACCCCAGTTAGCGCCAACTATTGCTCTTACCATGTGTGATCCTCCTCTTTTATTATATAAATAACTGCAGGCTTTTAAAGACTGCGTGAATAGTATACCTTAAATTATCAAATATGTAAAGAAAGAGTTGTCAGCAACTGTACAACACAGTACCGGCAACTCTTTTGTAATGATGTATTAACAGTTGATTTCCGCTGTTAATCCAAGTTCATCTTTGTATTCGTTAAGGATAGGTTTTACAACTTCTGAAAGGAATTCCTCAACCTGCCACTTTGAACGTCCTGTGTATAATGAAGGATCCATATTTTTCTGCAAATCCTCAAGTGTAAGATTAAATGCAGGGTCGGCAGCAATCAGTTCAAGGAGATTGTTGTCAAGACCTTCCACTTTGACACGTCTGCCCGCTTCCATGGAAAGAGTTCTGATACGTTCATGGAGTTCCTGCCTGTCTCCGCCGGCTTTTACGGCATCCATCATAATATTTTCTGTAGCCATGAAAGGAAGCTCTGCCATAATGTGTTTGTAAATTACCTTGTCATATACAACAAGTCCGTCTACAACATTAAGATAAAGGTCAAGTATACCGTCTACTGCAAGAAATGCTTCCGGTACAGACATTCTTTTATTGGCGGAATCGTCGAGAGTTCTCTCAAACCACTGTGTCGCACTTGTGATTGCAGGGTTCATAACATCTGACATAACATAATTAGCAAGGCTCGCTATTCTCTCGCTTCTCATAGGATTTCTCTTATAAGCCATTGCTGATGAACCAATCTGTGTCTTTTCAAAAGGTTCCTCGATTTCTTTTAAATGCTGTAAAAGTCTTATATCATTAGAAAACTTGTGGGCACTTGCGGCAATACCGGCAAGGACATTCACAACCTTGGTATCTACTTTTCTTGAATAAGTCTGACCTGAAACAGGATATGTATCCTCAAATCCCATTTTGTTGGCTATCATCTTATCAAGACGGCGTATTTTATCCTGGTCGCCTTCAAAAAGCTCCATAAAACTTGCCTGTGTTCCTGTTGTACCCTTCTGTCCGAGAAGCTTCATTGTTGAAATAACATGATTAAGGTCTTCAAGGTCTAAAAGAAGTTCCTGCATCCAGAGAGTTGCTCTTTTACCTACGGTTGTTGGCTGTGCAGGCTGGAAATGTGTGAATGCAAGAGTAGGAAGTGCCTTATATTCATCTGCAAATTTTGAAAGCTCGTTGATTACATTCACAAGTTTTTTGCGGACAAGTTTAAGTCCTTCTGTCATTATTATAAGGTCAGTATTATCGCCTACATAACATGAAGTTGCTCCAAGGTGGATGATTCCTTTTGCCTTAGGGCACTGTAAACCATAAGCATATACATGTGACATTACATCATGTCTTACAATTTTTTCTCTTGCCTTTGCATCCTCATAATTAATATCGTCTTTGTGAGCTTTAAGTTCTTCTATCTGCTCATCCGTAATATTAAGTCCAAGTTCTTTTTCTGATTCTGCAAGAGCAATCCAGAGTGCTCTCCATGTTCTGAATTTTTTATCAGGCGAAAAAATATACTGCATTTCTTTACTTGCATATCTTTCAGCCAAAGGTGTCTGATATCTGTCAGTTGCCATTTTAAATCTCCTTTTATTTTTCATATTCGCCACGGATATCTTCTGTCGGCGGTTCTATAGGATAATTGCCGGTAAAGCAGGCATCACAATAATCGGTCTTACCGTCTATGAGTTCACTTAATCTTGTAACATCAAGGTAACCCAGTGAATCTGCCCCGATATATTTACATATCTGGTCTACGGTGTGGTCATGCGCTATTAACTGGTCATCCGATGGAATATCAGTTCCAAAATAACATGGATGTAAAAACGGAGGCGAACTTATTCTTACATGAACTTCGGTAGCACCTGCATCTTTTAACATCTTTACTATTCTTGCCGAGGTTGTTCCCCGCACAATGGAGTCATCTATCATAATAACTCTTTTACCGTTTACCGCATCTTTTAAAACATTGAGTTTAATTTTAACACTGGTCTCTCTCTGGGACTGCTTAGGCTTAATAAATGTACGCCCTACATAGCTGTTTTTCATAAATGCAATTCCGTAAGGTATTCCTGATTCCATGGAATATCCAAGTGCGGCCACATTACCTGATTCAGGCACACCTACTACAATATCAGCCTCCACAGGGTGGGTCTTTGCAAGTATACGGCCTGCCATAATACGGGAACTGTATACTCCTACACCGTCAATGTAGCTGTCCGGTCTGGCAAAATATATGTATTCAAAAATACATCTTGCGCATTTATTAATACATCCTGAAGTATCTGAGCTTATACCATCAGGTGTTATTGTGACTATTTCTCCCGGAAGCACATCCCTTACAAATTCTGCACCGATAGCTGAAAATGCACAGGTCTCTGAGGATACGAAATATGCGTTGTCTCTTTTTCCGATACTTAACGGCTTAAAGCCGAAAACATCCCTTGCCGCAATTAATTTACGGGGACTCATTACTACAAGAGAATATGCCCCCTTTATTTTTTTCATGGCATTGGCTACCGCCGCTTCGACGCTTGAGGTCTTAAGACGTTCCCTTGCTATGTAATATGCGATTACCTCTGAATCTATGGTTGTCTGGAAAATCGCACCTGTGTATGAAAGTTCATCCCTGAGTTCAGGAGCATTTATAAGGTTGCCGTTATGAGCGAGTGCCAGTGTTCCTTTAACATAATTAAGAACAAGAGGCTGGGCATTTTCCCTGCAGCTGCTTCCTGCCGTAGAATATCTTACATGTCCTACACCAATGTTTCCTTTTAATTTCTCAAGTGATTCTGCATCAAAAACTTCACTTACTAATCCCATATCCTTTCTGGAATTAACAATTCCCTTAGGTCCTTCCGTATCGCTTACCGCAATACCACAGCTTTCCTGTCCTCTGTGCTGCAACGCGAACAGTCCGTAGTATATTGTTGTGGCAACATCGTTGCCATCAAAATCGTAAGCGCCGAATACACCGCATTCTTCATGCACTCCACTTTCTTCAATATTGTCTGAATTACTTGTTTCTATCATATATATACCTCCAGGTATCAGATGTTAAATTCTTTGCCTGTAAGTAATGCAAATGCCTCTTTGTATTTGTCAACAGTCTTTTTAACAACTTCTTCAGGAAGAAGGAGGTCATTGTCAGGATTAGCTTTAAGCCAGTCTCTTACAAACTGCTTGTCATATGATGGCTGTGACTTGCCTGCTTCATATCCTTCAAGAGGCCAGAATCTTGAGCTGTCAGGTGTGAGCATTTCGTCACCGATAACAACTTCACCCTTTTCGTTAAGACCGAATTCAAATTTGGTGTCGGCAATGATAATTCCTTTGCTTAAAGCATAATCTGCACATTTCTTATATAAAGCGATTGTATATTCCTTAATCTTAGCTGCATATTCTTCACCCTTTTCAGGATAAATTTTCTTAAGAACTTCTACGCTCTGCTCGTATGATATATTCTCATCATGGAGTCCTATCTCTGCCTTGGTACTTGGAGTATATATAGGCTCAGGAAGCTTGTCTGATTCCTTGAGTCCTTCAGGGAGCTTAATTCCGCAGACGGTTCCGTTTTCCTTGTAGCTTGCCCAACCGCTTCCTGTAATGTATCCTCTTACGATACATTCAATAGGGAGCATCTCTAACTTCTTGCACATCATGCTGTTGCCTTTAAATTCATCCTTCTGGAAAAATTCAGGCATATCCTTATTATCAACTGATATCATATGGTTAGGTACTATATCTTTTGTAAAATCAAACCAGAACTTAGACATCTGTGTTAATATGGCACCCTTATCTGTTATCTTATTTTTAAGAATGTTATCGAAGGCTGATATTCTGTCAGTTGCAACCATTATAAGGCTGTCACCGTTATCATATACTTCTCGTACTTTACCCTCTTTAAAAGGCTTATATTCCTGCATGTTATTGTCCTCCATATATTTATGCAATTTTTTATAGTACGATTATAGTACACCAAGTTTTATAAAGTCAACGTCAATACCTACTAAAATAAATAAAATAAGTATTGTTTTATAATGGATATTAGTTATAATTATAAATGTAGAAAATTACCGGGAGGAAATACATATGGTTGATAAAAGACGCCACAAAAGAGTTAAGGTCAAGCTTAACCTTGTTGTATCCAACATTTTTGACCAGAATGCGGATATGATTAAAATTGACTCGCCTATTGAGGTCAAGGATGTTTCAAGATCGGGTATCGGTTTTATTACAAAAAGCATTCTTCCAATGAATTATTATTTTAATGCCGCACTTACTTTTGACAATGAGGATTCCATCCTTTACAGCGTTGTTAAAATTATCCGTTGTGAAGCGTTAGAGGATGATGAATACTCTTACGGCTGTGAGTTTGTGGGCATGGCTCCCGTTCTCGGATATATCTTTGATAAACTTGAAGCGAAATAATATATGTTAAAAACCTTGGAAAATCATATTAACGGTTTCCCAAGGTTTTTATTATCTGTCAGTCTGCAGGTCCTTCGTCACATTAATCTTTTTAATGCTGATTATTGAAGGGATAAATGCAAGTGCATATATTATTAAAATTATAATAACTGCCGGCATTACATCTTTTAATGTGAATTTAAAAATATAACTGTATAAATTCTTCTTTGTATATAAATATACAATGTAGCTGGCTGCATACGAAAATCCGCTGCCCAGTATCAGGGATAAAATAACTGTTCTTGTGTTTTCATATAACTTATTATTCCATATATGTCAATTAACATTTCTTATAATTTTACGCACACATTTCAAAAAATGTGCTTAAATTTTAATTGATTTTTTTTGTCGTCTCAGATACAATAAAATCAGCACACAATTACGTATTCGCTGTGCGTGAATTTTTTAAGGAAGAGGGTGAATGAGTGAATCTTCAAGAGCGAGCAAAAGAAGTGATTGTAGACAATAATGGCATTGCAAAATCTGCCGACTTTGTTGCTGCCGGAATCAGAGCTGTTGATGTCGTAAACCTGTGTAACGCAGGCTTTCTTAACCGTGTACGACACGGATACTATCAGCTTGCCGAACAAAGTGTTTCTTCAGAAGAACAATTGCTTGCAACACTCATCCCAAAAGGAATAGTTTGTGTTGAATCTGCATTGTTTCACTATGGTTACAGCGACTTTGCACCACGAAAATGGTCAATAGCTGTACCTCGTTCAATGTCAAGAACAAAGCTAAAAGTTGATTCGCTTGCTGTTCAACCTTATTATATGCAGCCTGAGTTGTATGAACTTGGGAAAATTACCGATAACTTCAACGGGGTTGAGCTGCCTGTATATGACCGTGAGCGAACAATATGTGATTGTTTCAAATATCGTTCAAGATTAGATAACGAAATTTTCAACAAGGCTATTAACGCTTATGTAAAAGACAACAAAAAGAATCTGAATAATCTTTCTGCTTATTCCCAAAAATTGCGTGTGTATAAAAAAGTTACCGAACTGATGGAGGTGTTGCTGAATGGCTGATATTGCAGCGTCTGTGCTTACACGATTAAAGAATAAGGCACAGGCAAGTGGAAGAAGTTATCAACTTTGCTTACAACTCTTTTGTCAGGAAGAATTTTCTATTCGCTTACTGAATTTGACAGCAGAGTTACAGTCGATGTTGATTTTTTGCTTCGACAAATGCCAAACACTCCTGAGCAACTGCGAGTTGTGCTTGAAGAAATTATCGCAGCGTGCGATATTACTCTGACTCGTGAGGAATGGTATGAGCTGTACCTGGCGTCAGGTCATCTGCTTCCGTAGGGATTATCGATTACCAGTATTATTTTCAAATGCTGGTAATCCTTAGAATTAGCAAGTTGCACAAAAGAATCTTCTCTTTTACGAAGTCTGGTCTCATAAACGAGATAAAGGTTCTGGCAGCTGCAGCAAGTGTTACACCAACACCAGAACCACCAGATGGAAATCCATTACTCAAACCTTTATGAGGTATTTGGATTTTCCGTTACCCAAATCACTATGAAGCACCTTTGTTTTATTCATTACAAATTAAACAAATCTGCATGTGTTCCGGTATCAACTAAAGTCAATGTTAGAACATCATTCTCCTTCAGATAAATCAATAACCAATCCGGCTGAATGTGACACTCCCTGAACCCCTGGTATTTTCCTTTTAGCTCATGGTCACGATATTTCTCTTCGAGAGGAATATCATTCTGCA
>ULTF01009827.1_pt1 | contig 101264 bp, 88 predicted proteins | sample 1957371 | NCBI WGS metagenome assembly ULTF01 (sample SAMEA4835727, study PRJEB28245) | human gut metagenome | biome: gut microbiome; material: fecal sample | place: Denmark | collected 2008
TTGCAGAAGATGCAGAGAAAGATTTCAGTATTCGGTTTTGAAGATATGACTTCAAATGAGGATTCCACTTGGAATCCTTTTTTATTGCATAATTTCAATAAATCAGGTGTACATTTTATTCGAAATTTGTTATAATTTATCTATATTGATGATTGCCAAGGCAATGCTTCAAAGTCCGTGAGAGGTGATAAAATGGATACAAATATTTTATTAGAGAATGGAACAAATGAATTAGAGATCTTAGAGTTTATTTTGGATGGAAATTCCTATGGAATCAATGTGGCAAAGATCAGGGAAATCATTCCTTATCAGAAGGTAACACCTGTACCGAATGCACATCCAAGTATTGAAGGTATTTTTATGCCGCGTGATGTGATGATTACTGCGATTGATCTGAAGAATTGTTTACAGAGAGGACAATCAGAGGAAAAGGGATTATTTATTATTACAAACTTTAATAAGCTTGATATTGCATTTCATGTAGATCAGGTAATCGGTATCCATAGGGTATCATGGTCAGAAATCATAAAGCCAGGGACAACGGTATCAAATTCAGAAGATGGTATTTCAACCGGAATTGTAAAGATTAATGACAAGTTGATCATTATCTTGGATTTTGAAAAGATCATTACGGACATCAGTCCGGAAACAGGATTGAAAACGGCAGAAGTTGATGCACTTGGTGTAAGACAGAAAAATGACGTGCCAATCCTGATTGCAGAAGATTCGGCATTATTGAATAAACTGATTGTAGATTCCTTGAAGAAAGCAGGATATCAGAACCTGATACATACGGAGAACGGACAGGAAGCATGGGATGTGATCTGTGAATGTAAAGAAGAAGGCACGCTGGATGAACATGTCAGATGTGTTATTACAGATATTGAGATGCCGATCATGGATGGTCACAGATTGACTAAACTGATTAAAAGTGATGATGCGACAAAGAACATTCCGGTCATTATTTTCTCATCTTTGGTGAATGAAGATATGAAGAAGAAGGGTGAATCATTAGGTGCGGATGCACAGCTTTCCAAGCCGGAAATCGGAAATCTGGTAAGGGTAATTGATAGCTTGGTACACTAGTAACGGGGCTGGGATGGAAAATTCCCAGCCTATTTTATGTTATGGCGACGAGGAAAATGCACGCATTTATGCGGTGCATTTGACGGCCGCTAATCAGAGCGAGATTCGCAGAACGTATCTCGTCTCTGTTATGGAGAGCTTTAATCAGAGCGTATCTTAGCTCTGTTATGACATTGAATATCAGAAAAGCGGAGTTTATAAATATGCAATATTATGAAAAAATAAAGAATGCAGTACGGGAAGCAGATCGTGTACTGGTTGGACTTGGAGAAGAATGGGTTCTGACAGATGAGGCTATTTATAATGCAGTGGAAGATAGTCATCCGGTGTTTACTGCTTTGCTAAAATTTGCTGCAACACAAGAGCAGTACAGAGATATTGTGCCTTATTTGGAAGCTTTTTATTATAATCAAATAACAGAAATACCGGATATGTGGAAGGATGCGTATGCACATTTACGGAGGCTTCTGGAAGAAAAAGATTACTATATTGTATCGCTTACAATAGATCCGTATTTATCACAAATGGGATTTGATATGGATCGCTGTGTGAATCCATGTGGCAGTATACAGCGTATGCAATGCAGAAATGGCTGTACGGAGGAATTGTATATTGCGAAATCAATCATGCAGGTATTTTCAGAAAAACTGCAGCAGAAAATGCAGGATGTTTCCGAAACAGAGTTGCAGGAAAGCGTATTGACAGATCTGGTCAATGATTGTCGGAAAGAGATAGCAAAGCTCATATGCCCGAAATGTGGTGCTCCGCTGTTTTTTAACACATTAGAAGCAACACGCTACAGAGAAGAAGGATATCTTGGAAACTGGCAGATGTATATGAAATGGCTGCAGGGTTCTGTGAATAAGAAGCTGTGCGTGATAGAAGCAGGGGCAGGGATGTCATTACCGTCTGTTATCCGCTGGCCTTTTGAAAAAACAGTATACTACAATCAAAAGTCTTCTTTGTATCGCATTCATCATACATTTCATCAGGTTAATCATGAGATTGCAGAGAGATCATGTGGGATAGAAGCATCGGCAGTTTCGTTTTTTAAAGATATGAAAGATGGGGAGGCGGTTTTATGAGCACAACAGAAGAATATTTAGATGGACTTCTGCAGGAAACAATGGGACAGAAAGAGTCTGATGCAAAAACTGCACAACCAGATATAACGAAGGAAGAAAAAAATGCAGTACCGGCGGACGATAATCATAAGATGAGCCCGGATGAGATCGCGGCATTATTTGCCCAGATGCAGGGAGATCCGGAACCGGCGGCAGAACCAGAACCAGCGGTAGATTCAGAACCAGCGGTAGATTCAGAACCGGTAGTAGCGCCACAAAGTGAGTCTGTGGAAGATCAGGAAGATACAACAGAGAGCCAGCAGCTGGAACCTGTATCAGAACAGGAACCGATAGCAGAAGCGCCAAAGGAAGAGAAAGTTGCAGCACCGGCGGACGATAATCATAAAATGAGCCCGGATGAGATTGCGGCATTATTTGCCCAGATGCAGGGAGATCCGGAACCGGCGGCAGAACAAGAGCCAGAGGTCAGATCTGAGGAAAAGCCGGCAGAGATTCCAGTGACAGAAGCAGCAGAACCAGAAGTAGAAGCAGAGCCGGAGCCGGTTGAAGAAGCGCCAAAGGAAGAGCCTATTGCAGCACCGGCGGACGATAATCATAAAATGAGTCCGGATGAGATCGCAGCATTATTTGCCCAGATGCAGGGAGAACCAGAACCGGCGGCAGAACCAGAACCGGCGGTAGAATCAGAACACGTGGTAGATTCAGAACCGGTGGTAGCGCCACAAAGTGAGTCTGTGGAAGATCAGAAAGATACAACAGAGAGCCGGCAGTCGGAACCAGTAGCAGAATCAGAAACCGAACCTGAACCTGTGGGAAATGAAGAAGAGCCGGCAGAGATTCTGCAATCAGAACCAGAGACTGAATCTGTAGAAAATAAAGAAGATTCCAATATGAGTGATGAACAGTCTGCATTGCTGAAAGAAATACAGGCGGAACCGGATGACGAAGAAGAGTCAGGTCCGGGAGATGAAGTGCAGGCAGGAGTGGATACTGAGGATCAGAGAGAGCCTGCTGCAACAGAAGAAAAGCTGCCACCGCAGGAAGAAATGGAAATTGATCTGTCAGATCCGGATGCCATGGGCTTTTTGCAGGATATCCGAGAAAAGGAAGATACTAAAGAAAGTAAGAACGAAGATGATGCAGTTAATGAAATAGAGGAATTGCTGCGGAAATCCGATAATCATGAGATGGTGGATGAAGAGTTGGATCTGCCGGGAGAACAGGATACCTTATTATCAGGTCTGACAGGAGAAGATGGTCCGGAACAGTCAGATCAGGATGAAGTCGAGAGCGGGGATAAGTCTGCGAAAAAGAAGAAAGGTCTTTTCTCTTTCTTTGGCAAAAAGAAGAAAAAACAGGAAGGTTTGGAACAGGCTACGGACGATATGTCTGATGCAGAAGTGGCTGCAGAAGGAGCAACAGAAGCAGGCGAGGAAGAAACAGAACCTGTTGCAGATGGAGATGTACATAATCTTTTGCAGAACCTCTTTGGAGAAGAAGGAACCTCTGCTGAGGACTTTTTACAGCAGGAAGAAACTGTAGGAGAGCAGGTAACGGAAGCAGCAGGTAAAAAAGAAAAGAAAGAAAGTTTCTGGAAGAAACTTGGAAGCGCACTGTTTGAGGAGGATGAAGAAGAGGACAAACAGGAAGAGCAGGAACCGGAAAAGAAGAAAAAAGATAAGAAGGGGAAGAAGAAAAAGAAAGTTACGGATGCATCAGACAACCAGGGAATCTTAGAGGAACTGGACGCAGAAGGTGCGGATGGCAAAAAGGGAAAGAAAAAGAAGAAGGATAAGAAGCCTAAAAAAGAAAAGAAGGCAATACCAAAAGAAGGAACGGAAAAGGAAGCAGACGGTAAAAAGCTTCCAATCAAGATGGTTGTTCGTATCTTTATTTTGGCATTTTCTATTCTGGCTTTATTGCTGATCGTTGTAGAAATTATTCCGTCCATGTGGACAGCTGCAGATGCAAGAAATGCATTTTATAAGAAAGAATATCGCACTGCTTTTGAAGAAATGACCGGAAAGAAACTTTCCAAAAAAGATCAGAGATTGTATGAAAAGGCAAGACTGGTAGCGTCCATGCAGCAAAGATATGACGCATATACTTCTTATACAGCCCTGCAGATGCCTGTGGAGGCACTGGACAGTCTGCTGTCAGGTTATTTGTTCTGGCAACAGGAAGCAGATGCCATCACAGAATATGATGCAACAACGGAGACGGATGCAGTGAAGTACCAGATACTGAATACCTTATATGATACTTATCAGCTTACGGAAGATGATGTAAGGCAGATCAATGCACTGGATGATTATGATTATACTGTAAGGCTGGAAGAACTGACAGGAAGCGTGAGCCATAAAAACAGTAATGCACAGCAGGCAGGAAGTACTGCTGTGACAGGAGATGCACAAGCTACAGATACTACAACACCTGCAGAAGACAGTACGAATGATGGTACACAGGAAGATCGTGTCAGTGATGCGGCAGATATGACACAAATGCAGGATATATTACCGGAGGAGGAAATAGAATGATCGCAATAATCGACTATGATGCAGGTAATATCAGAAGTGTAGAAAATGCACTTGTTGCGCTTGGAGAAGAAGTTGTCATCACCAGAGATCCCGAAATTTTATTGCAGGCAGAAAAAGTAATATTGCCGGGGGTTGGAGCTTTTGGGGATGCAATGGAAAAATTAGATGCCTACGGACTGGTAAATGTGATCCATCAGATCGTGGAGAAGAAAATTCCGTTTCTTGGCATTTGCCTGGGACTGCAGCTTTTGTTTGAAAGCAGTGATGAAACACCGGGTGTAGAAGGTCTGGGTATATTAAAGGGAAAGATCGTGGCAATTCCACATGACAAAGGATTGAAGATTCCGCATATTGGATGGAATTCCCTTTCGTTTCCAAATGAAGGAAGACTGTTCCGGGGACTAAGTGAAAATGCATACGTTTATTTTGTGCATTCCTATTATTTACAGGCAGAGGAAGAAGAAATTGTAAAAGCAACGACGGAATATGGTGTGACGATCCATGCATCGGTAGAGAAGGATAATGTATTCGCCTGCCAGTTCCATCCGGAGAAGAGTTCCGCAGTCGGCAGGAAGATCTTGCAGAATTTCCTGGCTATCAACAGGGAGGATAACTGATATGCATACAAAACGAATTATCCCATGTCTGGATGTTAATAATGGAAGAGTGGTAAAGGGTATTAATTTTGTGAATCTGATCGATGCAGGGGATCCGGTGGCGGTAGCAGCGGCTTACGATGCTGCAGGAGCAGATGAACTTGTGTTTTTGGATATCACAGCATCTTCGGATCACCGCAATACAGTGGCAGATATGGTGCGCAAGGTTGCGGAGCAGGTGTTTATTCCGTTTACGGTAGGCGGTGGCATCCGGACAGTGGACGATTTTAAGGCAATCCTGAGAGAAGGAGCCGACAAGGTTTCAGTGAATTCCGCAGCAATCATGAATCCACATCTGATTTCGGAAGCGGCAGAAAAATTCGGCAGTCAGTGTGTTGTTGTAGCGATTGATGCGAAGAAAACGCCGGATGGGTATCATATTTTCAAAAACGGTGGTCGTGTCGATATGGGCATTGATGCGATTGAATGGGCAATGCAGGCAGACAAGCTGGGCGCGGGAGAGATTCTTCTGACCAGCATGGATTGTGACGGTACGAAAGCCGGATACGATATTGAACTGACAAGATTGATCTCAGAAAATGTTTCCATCCCTGTGATCGCTTCCGGCGGAGCGGGAAAGCTGGAGCATTTTTATGATGCATTGACCGATGGAAAGGCAGATGCAGCACTGGCTGCTTCTTTATTCCACTTTAAAGAACTGGAGATCAGACAGGTTAAGCAATACTTGAAAGATCGTGGAGTTCCGGTCAGATTATAAATTCGGGATCATGCAATAGCAAAAGCGAACTATAGTATAATGTTTGATTTTACTGAGAAAGAAGATAGAAAAATGGCAGCGATCAGTAATGACTGGCTTGCACCGCTTACACCGGAATTTGCAAAGCCATATTATAGAGAATTATATAAAAAAGTAAAAGAAGAGTATGCGACTCATATGATCTTTCCGCCATCCAATGAAGTGTTCAGTGCGTTTGAACTGACACCGCTTGCTGACGTCAAGGTGGTGATTCTGGGACAGGATCCGTACCATAATGTGGGACAGGCGCATGGTCTCTGCTTTTCTGTAAAACCGGATGTGGAAATTCCACCTTCTCTTGTGAATATTTACAAAGAACTGCATGACGATCTCGGCTGTTATATTCCTAATAACGGATATCTGGTGAAATGGGCAAAGCAGGGGGTGCTGATGCTGAATACAGTACTTACGGTCAGGGCGCACCAGGCAAATTCACACAGAGGGATTGGCTGGGAAGAATTTACCAATGCTGCGATCCGGGTATTGAATGAACAGGACAGACCGATCGTATTTATTCTTTGGGGCAGTCCGGCGCAGCGCAAAAAGGAAATGCTGAACAATCCGAAGCATCTGATTCTGGAGGCACCACATCCGAGCCCGTTATCTGCATACAGAGGATTTTTTGGCAGTAAGCCGTTCAGTCAGACGAATGCATTTTTGGAGAAAAATGGTTTGACGCCGATTGACTGGCAGATTGAGAATCGATAGATTTTATCAGTAATATCGGCTCCGCAGGGTTGACAAACAGCAATATTGTGTTATAGTGTTCCTGTACAGAACTACTAACCAAGGGGCGAAGGACATATGATCGAAAAATTAATGTTATTTGGACTCACCAGACAGGAAGCGACGATTTATATCTGTTTATATCAGACCGGCCCGCTGACCGGTTATGAGGTGGCGAAGGATACGGGAATATCAAGATCAAATGTGTACAGCGCACTTGCAGGATTGGTAGAAAAAGGTGCAGCCTATAAAATGGAAGCGGCAGCAAATAAATATCTGGCTGCTCCCGTGGAGGAACTTTGTGAGAACAGAATGCGTCTGCTAAAAGAGGCAGAGGGCTATCTGAGAAACAATCTGCTTCCTGTGGAAGAGGAAACAGAAGGGTATATCACAATAGAAGGCTATCGGCATATTCAGGATAAGATCTATGCAATGCTGCAAAAGGCAGAGAAACGTATTTATCTGTCTTTATCAGCACCGGAGCTTGTTTTCTGGAAGGAAGAACTGCAAAAACTTGTGTTGCGTCAGATCAAAGTAGTGATCCTGACGGACGAACAGGTAGAGTTATCAGAAGGTATCACAACATATCTTTCGGATCGGAAAGAAGCGCAGATCCATCTGATCGTGGATTCCAAGCTTGTACTGACAGGCGATTACAGTGGGCAGGAGTCTGATACCTGTCTGTATTCCGGACAGAAAAATCTGGTCAGTGTTTTGAAAGAGGCATTGCGTAATGAGATCCGCCTGACGAATGTGATAGACCAGCAGAAGCAGACAGCTTCCGTATAGTTAGCTGCAAATCATGTCAATTAGGAGGATATTATGGCAGTCAGAATTGGTATTTTAGGGTATGGAAATTTAGGAAGAGGAATTGAGTGTGCAATTCGTCAGAATCAGGATATGGAGCTTGTTGCAGTTTTCACAAGAAGAGATCCGCAGCAGGTGAAAATTCAGACAGAGGGTGTTTCAGTATACAAAGTAGATCAGATCGCAGAGTTTCAGGATAAGATCGATGTATTGATGCTTTGCGGCGGAAGTGCAACGGATCTGCCAAAGCAGACACCGGAATATGCAAAATACTTTAATGTAATTGACAGTTTTGATACACATGCCAATATTCCGCAGCATTTTGCAGATGTGGATGAGGTAGCAAAGGCTAACGGACATGTTGCAATGATCTCCGTAGGCTGGGATCCGGGAATGTTCTCTTTGAACCGCTTATATGCAGCATCTATTTTGCCGGAAGGAAAAGATTATACATTCTGGGGAAAAGGTGTCAGTCAGGGACATTCTGATGCCATCCGTCGTGTAAAAGGTGTAAAAGATGGTAAGCAGTACACAATTCCTGTAGATGCGGCATTAGAGGCTGTCAGAAGTGGAAGTAACCCTGAGCTTACTACCAGGCAGAAGCATACAAGAGAGTGTTTTGTTGTAGCAGAAGAGGGTGCTGATCTTGCACAGATCGAGCATGATATCAAGACAATGCCAAACTACTTTTCTGATTATGATACAACGGTACATTTTATTTCAGAAGAAGAACTGAAGAGAGACCACAGTGGTATCCCACATGGTGGATTTGTGATCCGTAGCGGCAAGACAGGTCTTAATAAGGAGCATAATCACATTATCGAATACAGTCTGAAGCTGGATTCCAATCCGGAATTTACAGCATCTGTTCTGGTTGCATATGCAAGAGCAGTATACAGAATGAAACAGGAAGGCATGAAGGGCTGCAAGACGGTATTTGATGTAGCACCGGCTTATCTCAGCCCAATGAGCGGTGAGGAACTGCGTGCACATCTGTTATAATAGAAATAGAAAAGACGTCAGGAGAAGAAAATGGATAAAAAACCTTTTGTAACAAAACAGCAGATCGAAGAGATCACAAAAACATATCCCACACCATTTCATATTTATGATGAGAAGGGGATCAGAGAAAATGCAAAAGCAGTGAAGGAAGCATTTTCATGGAATCCGGGATTTAAAGAATACTTTGCGGTAAAAGCAACGCCGAATCCATTTTTAATTGATATTTTGAGAGAATACGGCTGTGGCTGTGACTGTTCTTCCATGACAGAACTTATGCTTGCAAATGCGATCGGCTGTGAAGGAAAAGATATCATGTTCTCTTCCAATGATACACCGCCTGCAGAGTTTGCATATGCTGCAAAGCTGGGAGCAACGATCAACTTAGATGATTTTACACATATTGCATGTCTGGAAGAAACACTTGGTAAGCTGCCGGAAACTATTTCCTGCAGATTTAATCCGGGCGGCATTTTTCAGATGAGCAACGGTATTATGGATAATCCGGGTGATTCCAAATATGGATTCACAAAGGATCAGTTATTTGAAGGATTCCGTATTTTGAAGGAAAAGGGTGTTAAGAACTTTGGTATTCATGCATTTCTTGCCAGCAACACAGTAACAAATGAGTATTATCCGATACTGGCAAAGCAGTTGTTTGAACTGGCAGTAGAACTGCAGAAAGAAACAGGTGCACATATTTGCTTTATCAATCTTTCCGGCGGTGTCGGAATTCCGTATACGCCGGATAAAGAACCAAACGATATCCGTGTGATCGGAGAAGGCGTGCATAAGGTATATGATGAGGTATTGGGAAAAGCCGGTATGGATGATGTTGCAATCTATACAGAAATGGGTCGTTTTATGATGGGACCGTATGGTGCGCTTGTCACACAGGCGATTCATGAAAAGCATACGTATAAGGAATATATCGGAGTAGATGCCTGTGCGGTCAACCTGATGCGTCCGGCTATGTATGGTGCATATCATCATATTACGGTACTGGGCAAGGAGAATGAGCCTTGTGATCATGTATATGATGTCACAGGTTCTCTGTGTGAGAATAATGATAAGTTCGCGATCGACAGAAATCTGCCAAGGATCGATATGGGAGATTATCTGGTGATCCACGATACCGGAGCACATGGATTTGCAATGGGTTACAATTATAACGGCAAGCTGAAATCAGCAGAGCTTCTGCTGAAAGAGGATGGCAGTGTACAGCTTATCCGCCGGGCAGAAGAACCAAAAGATTACTTCGCAACCTTTGATTGCTTCCCGATTTATAAAAAACTTGGATTTTAATGATCAGAAGACTGGAATCTCAGAATTGCTATGATTTTCAGATGGGTCTTGAAAATCCAGCGTAGATATGCTAAACTATATTTCGGCTGTTGGAATACAGCCGAAGATAAGCCGGTGTGTCGGAATGGCAGACGATGCAGACTCAAAATCTGTTGGGTGTACGCCCGTGCGGGTTCAAGTCCCGCCACCGGCAGTAATGTATAAACCCCGTAATTTCAAGAAATCTTGATTTTACGGGGTTTTTTGATATCTTTTTCTATGCTGAATTAGTAAAATATACCTAAAAAGTATATAAAAATGAAGGAAGTAGAGCGGGGCACTATTTTTCACGTCTATTGCAAATGTTCTTTTACATAATCCCTGATAAAGAAGTTGTCCTCGGGCATCTGACAGCCTACGATGTAGAGACCTTCATTGTCTGAACATCGGATTGTATGGCCTTCAACGACATCATGCTTTGGCAGGTCGAAATCATGAATCTTGACAGAAACAGTGATATCTTTATGCTTTGCAAAATAATCGTCATGTGTCAGGAAAGCAAATCCGTTGGCACTGATGTTATCCAGCTTGCCTTCGATGACTTTATTTTCGCTGACAATTGTAATACTGCAGCGGTTCGTCAGATCCATACGGGGATATTTCCGGCGGTTGTTGATCTTAGGACGGGATTCAATCTGGATCATATAAGCGGAGCTGTCTTTTCCGGCGGATGGAGAAAGCTTTGCGTGATTCCAGCGGTACAGTACATTACCGACTGTTACCTGCAGCTTACACTCAGCAGGATCTGATAACTGTACGGATTCAGGAAGGGAAACTGTCAGGGTATTATCTTTTTGCGCTATGATCTCACCATGGTAGCTTGTATGCTCGTCAAGGAACACGGCCAGTTTCATACCCGGCTGGATATCCTCTGTTCCCATGAATCCACCAATACCGAGCTCGCACATCAGTGCTCCGATTACTTTTTCAATAGAATCAATATTTTCGGCAGATTCTGTGTATTTACTTACCATACGGCTGCTGATTTCATTAGAGTCAGCAATGCGGTCTGTCATATCAGATACAATATGCGTAACCTGCTCCAGATTGTTGACAAGATGCAGATTGGAGGTTTCGACCTCCTTCATGGCAGTGTCGATCACCTGAATGTTATCACCAAGCTGTTTTGCATCGGAAGCAATCTGCGTGATGTTATGACCGGCAAGTGTGACCTTATCAAGCGTAAGCTGGATGAGCTTTAAGGTTTCCTCCATAGCGGATGTCATCTTGTCGGAAGTTTCTTCCAGATGGCTAAGTGCCTGCCAGATCTGACCGGAGGAAGTTTTTGTTTCATTGCTTAAGGAACGGATCTGATCTGCGACAACAGCAAATCCACGTCCTGCGTCACCGGCTCTGGCAGCTTCGATAGAAGCGTTCAGTGCCAGAAGATTGGTCTGGTTGGAGATATTTTCAATCGTTCCGGTTTCTTTCTTTACCATTGCAAAGTCATCTTTAAAGTTCTGCAGGGTCTGTTCGATTTCACCGGAAAGCTGCGCCATTGTATTTGTTGTGGCAACAAGATTTTCCAGATCCGCAGAGCTTACCTGTGCATGCTCTTCGGAGGTAGCGGTCAGAGCTACCATCTGCTCGATCATTTCAGCAACATGATTGACCTGGGAACGGATATCCGATGTCATATCGTTGGAAGAATTGGTGCTGTCCTGCAACATGACATTGTTATCCTGCAGCTTGTGCAGACTGTTTACAACGATGCTGGCACCGTGCGTATTTTCGGAAGCAAGCTCACGTACGACAGTAATACCGTCCATGATCGAATTACATGCCTGTTTGACCTGTTCGACAGTTGTGATCACACGCTTCAGATCTGCCTTAATACTGTCAGTCATAGCACCGTCCGATTCATTCAGATGCTTGATGGACATGACATAGCAGATGTAGCAGAGGACAATACAGGAGAATTCCAGCTGATAATTCTTCATATTGGTGGCGGAATTATAACCGATCATGATGCGGTAAGCAGCACTGCCTATGATGATCAGAGAATTTGCAATACCACAGGTAACCATGAATTTTTTGTTTTTATACAAAACCAGAAGGCTGGTTACCGGGAGTATGTAGGTAAACGCGATTGGAGATTCCGTCGTACTGACAACGTAGGTATAAAATATGCCGTAGCCAATGACCAGATTATATTTGTAAAGTTCCGTTGTAAAACCTTTGACCCGCAGCAGGATCTCTCCGATAAGGATCGGAAGCCAGCAGAGCAGCAGAAATACAAAATAGTAAGGGGCAGTCCGCAGCCCGTTTGCAACGTCGCTGCCATAGTTGGCGGAAAGCAGAATAGCAAAGATCAGCCAGATCTTACGTGCCCTCCGGTTAGCTTTTTCCTTAAAAACAGATTCATCATAATTCATAGGTACCTCCATGTTGTGTGGCAGACAGTGTCTTAAAATAGTCGGAAATGGCTTTGATCGTTTCATCGCTTTCTTTTAAGTCCGGTTCAAAGACGGAGAACGCATGGGTCAGTTCCTTTTTCTTGGGAAAGTTCAGTAAACTGTGAACAACACCCTGGCGGGTCATTGCCTTTTCATACTGCAGGGTATAATGCTGCAGATGGTCATTTCGGCTTGTAACAAGAAAGCAGGGCGGAAGTGCTTTCAGGATATCCGGATGCTCCGGATTGACATAGGGAGCAAAGGCTCTTTTTTTATAGCCTTTTCCGTATAAATAGGAAGGCAGGAAAAGTCCTATCTTGTCCCGTTTATTGGTATAAAACATACCACTGATCAGCCCAAGTGCCTGTATGGGAAGTGCAGATGGTGTTACATGCGCAGCAGCTGCTACCTTTTTGCTGTTCTGCATTGCAGTACAATAGGTAAGCAGGCAGGCACCGCCACTGTCGCCGACAGCATAGATCTGCTGCGACAGCCCTTTTTTGGCAAGATCATTCCGGATATATTCCATGGCAAGAAAAACATCGCTGCACTGATCAAAAAACAGACAGTCGGGAACGAGTCTGTATTCAATGCTGTAAACCAGATAGCCCAGCTTACTGAGCTTGGCACAAAAGTAACGGTTAAATTCTTTGCAGCCAAGTAACAGTCCACCGCCGTGCACATTCAAGATCACGGGAAGCTTCTGATCTGCTGCATTTTCCGGCTGGTACAGATCCAGCCTGTGGGCAGGCAGCCCGTCCTCTGCATAAGGAATGTCCTCTAGCTCGGTAACACCGCTGCAAAGCGTATATTTTTTATCGCGCGCCGGGAGATCTTTCTGGAAATCTGCCCGTTGTTTATAAAAAGCCTGTTTTATAAATTGACTCATGTTTCAAAAACCTCGTTCTATATGCTGTTGAGCACAGAATTTCTACCTATTATAATAGGCTATTTTTCGACGGTATTCAACAAATTTTTAAAGCAATGGAAAGAATACGGGAAATCGGGTATAATGACAGTATGTACAGGGCACAGAAGTATGTGTCCGTGAACGAAAACGGCGTAAAATGGTATACAAAGGAGAAATGAAGGATGAACAAACATGTAGAAGACGCGATGGAGATCAGAAATGAACAGCCGATGGTATGTAACTGCGCCCAGACGATCCTGCGGGTGTATGCAAAGGAACTCGGACTTTTGCCGGAGCAGGCAGAAAAGCTGGCCAGCAACTTTGGCGGCGGCATGAAATGCGGCGGAACATGTGGCGTGATCACAAGCGGGCTTTTGGTACTTGGAGGCAAAGGAATCGAATCGGCTGCTAAAATCGGCGAATTCCGCAGACGGATCGCAGAAAATCATGATGGCATGACAGATTGTAAACTGCTTTTAAAGGCAAATGCAGAGCGCGGCGGCAATAAAAAGGAGCACTGCGACGGTATGATCCGGGAAGCGATCACGCTGATCGATGAACTGGTAAGTGTATCAGAAAATAAAAAATAATGTCAGGATTATCGCATATTTCCGATATATGCTACAGTATCGGAAGTAAAATAATTTCTGATATGCCGATATACAAAAGAGGAAGGACAGAATATCTCATGCAAAAAGAGAAAAAAGCCAATTCCATGGATATGATCCACGGAAGTCTTTGGAATAAAATATTATTATTTGCACTGCCGCTGGCTGCAAGCAGTATTTTGCAGCAGTTGTTTAATTCCGTAGATACGGCGGTGGTTGGACGGTTTGCCAGCAGTCAGGCACTTGCGGCAGTTGGCAGCAACAGCTCCCTGATCTCTTTAATGATCAATTTATTTCTGGGTGTATCCCTGGGCTCCAATGTTGTGATCGCCCATTATATCGGGCAGGGTTCTGGGAAAAATATTAAGGCAGCAGTCCATACGGCAATGCTTGTAGCGGTTTTATGCGGTTTTTTTGTGCTCTTGTTTGGGCAGGTGATCGCAAGACCGGTATTACTTCTGATGGGAACCCCGGAGGATGTGATCGATCTGGCGGTATTATATCTGCGGATTTATCTGCTTGGTATGCCCTGTATCATGCTTTATGATTTTGGCGCATCTATCCTGCGGAGCACAGGAGACAGTAAAAGACCTTTATATGCACTGATCGCAGCGGGTATTATCAATACAATCCTCAATCTGATACTGGTCATCAGCTTTGGGATGGGCGTATCCGGTGTTGCCATTGCAACGGTTATTTCCAACATGGTCAGTTCCGGTATTGTACTGTATATTCTGCTGCATGAACAAGAGCCGATCAGGGTAGAACTGAAACAGCTCAGTATTGTACCGAAGGAACTGAAGAAAATTCTGATGATCGGTATTCCGGCGGGACTGCAGGGGATGATGTTTTCCATTGCCAATGTGTGTATCCAGAGTGCGATCAACAGCTTCGGTTCCAATGCGATAGCAGGAAGTGCCGCTGCACTCAACTTTGAGTTTTTTGCATACTTTATTGTGAATGCATTTGCGCAGACGACCGTTACCTTTACGAGCCAGAACTATGGAGCAGGAGAAGTTGACAGATGTAAAAAGGTATTCCGTCTGAATATGGTGTTTTCCCTTGTATTCTGTGGCATGCTTTCTGCAGTTTTTGTACTGGGCAGAGGATTTTTTCTGCGGCTTTATACAACTGATGAAGCAGTACTTGTATTTGCAGCGCAGCGGCTTTTGATCGTAACGACACTGGAGCTTCTGACCTCCACCTATGAAATCAGCGCAGGTGCCATGCGCGGACTGGGACATTCCCTGCTTCCGGCGATCATTACCTGTGTCGGCTCCTGCCTGCTTCGGCTTGTGTGGATCGCAACAGCATGTCGTCTGGTGCACGATTTTGGTCTGCTGATGATCATTTATCCGATCTCGTGGGTCATTACGGGAACAGCTATGCTCACCGCTTATTTCTGTATCCGTAAAAAATGCTTTAAAAGCCTTGGCAGGTTTTGACGTATGTAGGCAGGTTTGCTATAATAAAAACTGGTGATTTTATGGACTGTAAAGAAACAGAACGAAGAATATCCCGCTTTCTGGCAAATGATCTGACAGGACGGGAACTCATACAATTTATAGAACATGTGGAAAGCTGTGAGTCCTGCAAGGAGGAGCTGACGATCCAGTATCTTTCTTCCGAGGGTATTGCGCGCTTAGAGGAAGGGAAAACCTTTGATCTTGACCGGGAGTTGACAGAGTATATGCATACAATGGTCAGGAAGTACAAGCTGCGCCGGAAGATCCGGTTTGGCATATTAGTGCTGGAAATACTGGCAATACTGATCATTGCAGGGGTATTTGCCTACGCATTACTTTAATTAAAGAAGCAAGAGGGTATTTATGAGCGAAAAATTAGTACTGATCGATGGCCACAGTATTTTGAACAGGGCATTTTACGGAGTCCCGGATCTGACCAATACAGAGGGGCTGCATACAAATGCCATTTATGGCTTTCTGAATATCATGTTTAAGATCATAGAGGAAGAGGATCCGACGTATCTGGCGGTTGCTTTTGACTTAAGTGCGCCGACCTTCCGCCATAAGATGTACGATGCCTACAAAGGGACGAGAAAGCCAATGCCGCAGGAGCTTAGGGAGCAGGTTCCGGTCATGAAAGAGGTGCTTTCCGCCATGGGCATTCTGACAATGGAGCACGAAGGCTTTGAGGCGGATGACATTCTCGGTACGATGGCAAAACGTGCGGAAAAAGAAGGTGTTCTGGTAGCACTTGTGTCGGGAGACAGGGATCTGTTGCAGATCGCTACGGATAAGATCAAGATCCGCATCCCAAAGACAAAGGGCGCGAGAACAGAAATAGAAGACTATTATGCAAAAGATGTGGAAGAAAAATATCACGTGAATCCGCAGCAGTTCATTGAGCTCAAGGCACTGATGGGCGATACGGCAGATAATATTCCGGGCGTTCCGAAGGTCGGAGAAAAGACAGCGACCGCTTTGATGGAGCAGTACGGAAGCATTGAGAATATTTATGCGCATCTTGAGGAGATCTCCAAAAACAGCATCCGGACATCGCTTGCTGAAAACAGAGAGCTTGCAGATCTGTCTAAAAAGCTGGCGACGATCGATATTGATGCGCCGATCCGCTATACGCTGGCAGATGCCAGAACCGGCAATTTCTATACGCCGGAGGCTTATGCCTATATGAAAAAGTTAGCCTTTAAAAATATGCTCAGCCGTTTTGATGCACAGGACAGGCAGGAATCGGATGTCAGGGAAAATCTCCGCATCACAGAGATGCAGAAGGCAGAGGAGATTTTTGCTCTCTGCGAAAAAGCGGAAAAAACTGCTTTTTATGTGCTGGGGGAAAGCGTGCTGCTTTCCTGTGGACAGGAGAATTATTACATTCCCGCGCAGGGCTTTTTGACATTTGCTTATTTACGGGAAAAGCTGCAGGAGCTGTTTGAGACCTGCAAAAAGGAAGGTCATCTGCTTCTGACATTTGACGCCAAGAAATTTTATGGACTGTTTACAATGGAGCGCGCAGACGTCAGCAGCTTCTTTGATACAAAGCTTGCGGCGTATCTGCTCAATCCTTTGAAAAGTGAATATACACTGGAAGATATCGCGCAGGAATACAGAAATGTAATGCTGATGGATTATAAGCAGCAGTTCGGGAAAAAGTCTGTTGCAGAGAGCATGGAAACAGAGGAAGAGAAGTTTACGCAGTATGCGGGCGGGCTGATCCAGACAATCTATGACTGCTATGAAAAACTGACGGATGCCCTTTCACAGACAGCTATGAAAGAGCTGTATGATGAGATTGAAATGCCGCTTACTTATGTGCTCTATGCCATGGAAAAAGAAGGCGTGATCGTACAGAAGGAAGAATTAAAGCATTACGGCGGGCAGCTGGCAGAAAGGATCGCTGTTGTAGAACAGCGTATTTACGATACGGTCGGTGAGAAGTTTAATATCAATTCACCAAAGCAGCTTGGCGTGATATTATTTGAAAAAATGCAGCTAAAAGGCGGCAAGAAAACAAAGACAGGCTATTCCACAGCTGCGGATATTCTGGAAAAGTTAGCACCGGATTACCCAGTTGTAAATGATATTCTGGAATACAGAGGACTTACAAAATTAAAATCAACTTATGCGGACGGACTGGCGGACTGTATCGCAGAGGATGGCAGGATCCATACAAATTTCAACCAGATGATCACGGCGACGGGACGTATTTCTTCCACAGAGCCGAATTTGCAGAATATTCCGATGCGTATGGAACTGGGGCGTCTGATCCGTAAGGTATTTGTACCAAAGCCGGGCTGCGTATTTATGGATGCGGATTATTCCCAGATCGAGCTGCGTATCTTAGCGCATATGTCAGAAGATGAGGAGTTAATTGAGGCTTACCGGATGTCTGAGGATATCCACAGAATCACAGCCTCCAAGGTATTCCACACGCCGTTTGAAGAAGTGACGGATCTGCAGAGAAGAAACGCAAAGGCAGTCAATTTCGGTATCGTATATGGGATCAGTTCCTTTGGACTGAGTCAGGATCTGAGCATCAGCCGGAAGGAGGCAAGTGCTTATATTGAACAGTATTTTGAAACATATCCCGGTGTAAAGCGTTTTCTGGATAATTGCATTGCCAAGGCAAAGGAAACAGGCGAGAGCCGTACGATGTATGGCAGACGCAGACCGATCCCAGAGCTTTCCAGCTCTAACTTCATGCAGCGTCAGTTCGGTGAACGTGTGGCGATGAATGCGCCGATCCAGGGAACAGCAGCTGACATTATGAAGATCGCCATGATCCGTGTCTATGATTCACTTAAGCGAGAAGGGCTGAAGAGCCGCATTTTATTACAGGTGCATGATGAACTGCTTCTGGAAGTCTGGGAAGATGAAGTGGAGAAGGTACGGGAGATACTGATGCGTGATATGAAGGGCGCAGCAGAGCTTTCCGTTTCACTCGAAATAGATGTACACACAGGAAAAAACTGGTACGAGGCAAAATAATATGAAACTGATCGGTGTGACCGGAGGTGTCGGCGCAGGCAAATCGCAGGTGCTTGGCTATATCCGGGATACGTATAAAGCAAGGATCCTTCTGGCAGATGAAGCTGCCAATGATCTGAAAAAACCGGGCATGCCCTGTTATGAACCGGTGATCGCAACACTTGGCAGACAGATTCTGCAGGAAGATGGAACAATCAATAATAAAAAGATGGCAGAGGCAATCTTTGCATCGTCTGAAAAACTGGCACAGATCAATGCGATCATCCATCCGGCGGTGCGTACTTATATTATGGAGCAGATCCGGCTGGAAAGAGAAAGCGGAGTCAATGATTTTTTCTTTCTTGAGGCGGCGCTTCTGATCGAAGAGCATTATGATGAAGTTTTGGATGAGCTCTGGTATGTGTATGCCAATGAGCAGGTTCGTTGCAAACGGCTGAAGGACAGCCGCGGTTATTCGGACGAAAAGACAGCTTCTATTATCAGCAGGCAGCAGCCGGATGCGGTATTCCGCAGCAAATGTGATTTTGTGCTGGACAATTCCGGTGATTTTGAGAATACAAAACAGCAGATAGATGAGAAATTGGGGGTATACCTGTGCAAAGAGCAGACAGCAAGCAGCATAAGTTGATCTACGGTCTTGATATCGGAACGAGAAGTATCGTAGGAACAGTCGGCTATATGGAAAAGGATCATTTTGTGGTAGTGGCACAAAAGGTCAGAGAGCATGAGACGCGTGCCATGCTCGACGGGCAGATCCATGATATCGGTGCAGTCGGTGAAGTGATCCGGGATGTGACGGATGAGCTGGAAAAGGAACTGGACATCACGCTTTCTCAGGTCTGTATCGCGGCAGCAGGTCGTGTTTTACAGACTGTGACGACTTCTGTGGAAATCGATCTGGAAGGTGAAAAGCTCATTACAAAAGAAGATATTTTTGCACTGGACTCCTATGGCATTGAAAAGGCATATGAGGAGTTTCAGAAAGAAAATGAGCTGGATATGAAGTTTTACTGCGTGGGCTATACGGTCATGCGCTACTATATGAATCATTATCCAATGAGTAATCTGGAAAATCATAAGGCAAAGATCATTGCAGCGGATCTGATCGCAACTTTCCTGCCGGATGATGTTGTGGACGGACTTTACAAAGCCGTGGAGATGGCAGGGCTTGAGGTTGCCAATCTGACACTGGAGCCTATTGCAGCTATGGCAGTGGCAATCCCGCAGATGTACAGGATGCTGAATATCGCTCTGATCGATGTCGGCGCGGGAACAAGCGATATCTCCATTACAAAGGACGGCAGTATTGTAGCATATGGTATGCTGCCTGTTGCAGGGGACTGCCTGACAGAAGATATTGCCAGACATTGTCTGGTAGATTTTACAACGGCAGAGATGATCAAACGCGGGATCGAGCATAGTGATACGGTGGAATATAAGGATATTATGGGACTGCCTCAGACGATCAGCAAAGAAGAAGTACTTTCCGTCTGCTCTGACAATCTGACAGAAATGGCAGAACAGGCAGCGGACAAGATCATGGAGCTGAATGGGGGTAAGCCGGTCAGCGCAGTTTTTGTTGTCGGTGGCGGCGGAAAGATCGAGGGCTACACACAGCTTGTGGCGGACAGACTTGGTATTGCCAGAGAACGCTGTGCGCTGCGTGGGGAAGAAGTGATGCAGAAGATCGACTTTTTGCCGGGTGACATTAAAAAGGATTCCATGCTCGTGACACCTGTCGGTATCTGTCTGAATTATTATGAGCAGAGCAACAATTTTATGTTTGTGACCTTGAACGGAGAACGTGTCAAATTATATGATAACAACAAGCTGGCGGTAGTGGATGCAGCCATTCAGGCGGAGATTCCGAATGATGCACTGTTCCCGAAGCGCGGGGAATCACTGACCTTTACCTTTAACGGAAAGCAGAAGGTGATCCGCGGAGAACGGGGAGAATCAGCCGTGATCCTTCTGAACGGAGAACCGGCGGATATCCATACGCCGATCCGCGGGAATGACAGGATCGAGATCAAAGAATCCACAGCCGGCGTGCCGGCTGTGATGGAGCTTGGAAAGTTAGCAGAGTACAACCAAGAGATCCATATTACCGTAAACGGACAGAACATTACACTTCCAAAGTTTGCTTCGGCAAACGGAGAACTGCAGTCTGCTTTTTATCAGATCCGGGAAGGCGACGAGATTGAACTGCTGAATTATTATACGGTGCAGCAGGTAACTGAGGTTATGGATGTGCAGCTGGATCCTGCCATGCAGATATTGATCAATCATGAACCTGCGGATATGGATTCCAAGGTCTATGATAATTTTACGTTGGAGTGGAAGCTGGCAGAGGAAAAAACGGCAGAAACCAAAGAAACGGAGCAGGAAGCAGAAGCAGGGACAGCGGTGGAAGCAGCCGCGAAAACGGAAGCAAGTTCAGAGCCTGTGAAGCCGGCAGAAGAAGTGCAGGCAGATGCAGAGGCCGGAGAACAGGAGCAACCTGACAGAGCAGATGTGCAGGAAAGCAGAAAAACGAGCAGACCGGGCGGCAGTATGCTGGAAAAAGCAAGACAGTCCGCACAGCAGATAGCGGATGCGCCGATAACGGAAGAGGTAGAGGAAGAACTGAAGCAGATGCGGGCGAATGCAGCGGCAGAACGGATCGCAGCATTTGCAACAGCCTATAACAGCGGTCAGGGTATGCCACAGCCTGTGCAGACACCACAGCACGAACAGCTGAAACCCGTACAGCCACCGGTGCAGCAGATAGCGCAGGCGCAACAGGAACCGGTATCACAAGTAGAACAGACGCCGCCTGCACAACAGAAACCGGTACAGGCGCAGCCACCGGAGCAACAGACAGTGCAAGTACAGCCATCGGCAGATGCCATCACTGCAGTGACTGTTACGGTAAACGGCGAAAAGCTGACATTGACGGGCAAGAAAGATTATATCTATGTGGATGTATTTGACCACATTGATTTTGATCTGTCAAAGCCGAAAGGCAAAACAGTGGAAACACTGATTAACGGAAGAAAAGCACAGTATGTGGAACCGCTGAAAACGGGTGATGTGCTTGATATATTCTGGAAGGACTAGAAATGAGACTACTTAGTATTGCGAGTGGAAGCAGTGGAAACTGCATTTATGTGGGGGATGATACAACGCATATCCTGATCGATGCGGGGATCAGCGGAAAGCGGATCGAAGCGGGACTGAATTCGATCGGGGTTAGCGGCAAGGATCTGGATGCGGTTTTTGTGACGCATGAACATATTGACCATATCAGCGGGATCGGCGTGTTGTCCCGCAAGTATGATGTACCGATCTATGCAACAAGCGGAACGATAGCAGGCATCAGTACGACACGTTCGGTCGGAGATATCGATGACCAGTTGTATCAGGTTATACATAAAAATGAGAATATCACGGTCGGCGGGCTTCTGATCAAAGCTGTTCCGATTTCGCATGATGCGGCGGAGCCTGTCTGCTATACGATCACAAACGGAAAAAGTCATGCGGCGATTGCAACGGATATGGGCTGCTATACAGAGGAAATCGTAGAAAATCTGAAAGGCATGGATGCCATATTGCTTGAGGCGAACCATGATGTCAATATGCTGCAGGTCGGTCCGTATCCCTATTATCTGAAACAGCGTATTTTAGGAAACAAAGGTCATTTATCCAATGAAACGGCAGGAAAACTTTTGTGTGAGCTTCTGCATGATGATCTGAAATATGTCCTGCTCGGACATCTGAGTAAGGAAAACAATCTGCCGCAGCTTGCGCATGAGGCAGTAAGGCTGGAAATTACGATGGGGGAGTCCCCCTATCAGGCAAGTGATTTTGATATTACGGTAGCAAGCAGAAGTGAACCGACAAGACTTTTGGAGTTTTGATGATGCATTTGTCAAGAAAGACTTGCAAGAACAGATAGGAAAGTTTAAGATGATGTAGATAAGTTTGTTACAGAAGCAGAAGAGGAGAAGAAAGCATGAAAAAAACGATTATTACTGTAGTTGGAAAAGATACGGTAGGTATTATTGCAAGGGTATGTGCATATCTGGCAGAAAAGCAGATCAACATTCTGGATATTTCCCAGACGATCGTATCCGGTTATTTTAATATGATGATGGTTGTAGACAGAACAAATGCCACCAACTCCTTTGGTGATATGGCAGATGAGATGGAAAAGGTCGGAGAAGAGATCGGCGTTGTGATCAAATGCCAGAGAGAAGAAATTTTCGACAAAATGCATAGAATCTAATAAGGAGAATACCCATGATTAATCGTGTTGAAGTAAATGAAACAAATGAAATGATCGAAAAGGAAAATCTGGATGTGCGTACTATTACGATCGGTATCAGCCTTCTGGATTGTATCGATGCAGATCTGGAAAATTGTAAGAAGAAAATCTACAGTAAGATCAAGCAGACGGCAAAGGATCTTGTTGCAACAGGAAATGAGATTGAAAGGGAATTTGGTATTCCGATCGTAAATAAAAGAATCAGCGTTACGCCGATTGCTCTGATCGGTGGAGCCTGCTGTCATAAACCGGAAGACTTTGCGCAGATCGCGGTTGTACTGGATGAAGTGGCAAAGGAAGTGGGGGTTAACTTTATCGGCGGGTATTCTGCTTTAGTATCCAAGGGTATGACGAAGGCGGATAAAATGCTGATCGAATCGATTCCAATGGCACTATCTTTTACAGAACGTGTCTGTAGCTCCGTTAACTTAGGTTCCACCAAGACCGGTATCAACATGGATGCGGTCAAGCTGATGGGCGAGATCATCAAACAGACGGCAGAATATACAAAAGAAGATGATTCTCTTGGCTGTGCCAAGCTTGTTGTATTCTGTAATGCGCCGGATGACAATCCTTTTATGGCAGGTGCTTTTCATGGTGTGACAGAGGCCGATGCGATCATCAATGTTGGCGTATCCGGACCGGGGGTTGTCAGAACAGCACTGGAAAAGGTGCGCGGCGAGAATTTTGAAGTATTATGTGAAACAATTAAAAAAACAGCCTTCAAGGTAACGAGAGTCGGACAGCTTGTAGCAAAAGAGGCTTCCAAGATGTTGGGCATTCCTTTCGGAATTGTAGATCTTTCTCTGGCACCGACACCGGCGATCGGAGATTCCGTAGCTGATATTCTTTGCGAGATCGGTCTGGAATATGCAGGAGCACCGGGCACAACAGCGGCACTTGCGCTTTTGAACGATCAGGTAAAGAAGGGCGGCGTTATGGCTTCTTCTTATGTAGGCGGCCTGAGTGGTGCCTTTATTCCGGTCAGTGAAGATCAGGGTATGATCGATGCGGTAACAGCAGGTGCGCTGACGATCGAAAAGCTCGAAGCAATGACCTGTGTCTGCTCCGTGGGTCTTGATATGATCGCTATTCCGGGCGATACAAAGGCAACGACTATTTCCGGTATTATCGCAGATGAAATGGCAATCGGTATGGTAAACCAGAAGACAACTGCAGTCCGTATCATTCCGGTGATCGGAAAGGGTGTGGGAGAAAAGGTAGAATTTGGCGGACTTTTAGGCTATGCACCGATCATGCCTGTCAATCCGTATTCCTGTGATGCGTTTGTAAACCGCGGCGGACGGATTCCTGCTCCAATCCACAGCTTTAAGAACTAGTGTATAAAAAGGGAGAAATGCAAATTTGCATTTCTCCTGTTTTTTTATAGTTTAAAGTTTTATGATTGACCTTGTATATTCATTCTGCATTTCTGTCTGATACTTATCCGCGATAATACTTTCATAAATATGAGCCGCTAAAATGTCATGGTGGAACTGGCGCTGTGCGAGATCAGTTGCCAGATCTTTGCCATCGGAAACCTTTGTGATGATCGGAACAGAGGTGTACTGATGTAGAGCTTTCATCACACCGAGCCCGCCGATATCTTCCCGGAAACCGAGTATACGGGCATAAAATACAGTACCGTTGCTGCGATATGCATACATATCTGATTTTTTCAGATTCAGCAGGATATGGCAGAGCATACGGCTGACTCTTGCATAGGTTACGTTTTTAGATTTCAAAATATCGCAGAGCGACTCGTAATCATATGATTTATACAGGTTCTTTAAGATCCTGTCGGAAAGATCTTCATTGATATCGACAAAGCGGCTATAACCTCTGGATTCCTCCACAAGCAGTTTGTATTTCAGCATGGCTGAAAAATCGCGTGGAAAAACAGGAAATGTTTTTCCATAATTTTCCGCCATAATGTCATACACATTGGATGGTACCTGATCACGGATCAGCTCCAAAGAGCCCGGTGTATGTAATGCCTGTCTGAGGGCAAGTGAAGAACTGAAACTGTTGCTGAAGCGGTAAGAGTGATAATCAGCACCTGTACGCTGAATCGTCACAGGTTTGATCTTACTGCCACGGCGGATGATACTTTTGATATATTCAATACCAAGAATGTTGTTTGGACTGCCTATGATATTTTCATTGGCTGCAAATTCCGGCATACAATGTACAAGTGCCGTATTTCTCGCAGTAGGGTATGAGCGTCCGATCGCAAGCTCTGCTTTTAAAGTCTTTTTATAAGCTTCCGGCTCATCTACAAGAACCTGGGCAATGGGACGGAGCATGTCAATACTGCCGCATTCACTACCAAAGCAAAGCGTATCCACGATACCGAGACTGTCCAAAAGGGCAACTGCACCGTCTGCAAAGTATTCTGCGCTGGCGCAGGCGTAGCAGCTTGGAAGCTCTATCACAAGATCCGCACCGTTCATCAGTGCCATACGTGCCCGGGCATATTTATCCATGATGGCGGGGGTGCCACGTTGCGTGAAGTCACCGCTCATGACAACAACAACGGCATCTGCACCGGTTAATTTTTTAGCCTGTTCAATATGGTAGGCATGCCCTCTGTGAAAAGGATTATATTCTGCGATAATTCCTGTAACCTTCATATCGAATTCCTCCATTACAAATCATATCAAGCCTATTTGGTAAACGGCACAATCACATATGGGACAACGTTGTGCAACTATGACTTCTGATAATTCTTTTACATATTAGTAACTATATCATATTTGTGGGTCGTGCACAATCATAACAGGGTTATTTCCTCAGGATTTTGCTTAAATTGTATGATATTTTGCACAAAAAAAGAGGGGGATTTCCTTGTACTTCAAAACACCTTAGATTATAATGGAAGAAATGAAACAAGCGGAAAGGAGACAGAGATGTCTTACATAGATCAAATCAAAGAAAAAGCAAGAGCAGATAAAAAAACGATCGTATTACCGGAGACAAATGACAAACGTACATTGATTGCAGCGTCCCATATTCTGGAAGAAGGAATTGCGGATATTATTATGATCGGTGATGAAGAGAAGATTAGAGACGGTGCCGGCTGGCTGGAAGTAGAGCTGGATGGTGTGACAGTAGTCAACCCACAGACGACCGACAAGCTGGACAAGTATGTAGAACTTTTATACGAAACAAGAAAAGCAAAGGGTATGACAATGGAAAAGGCAAGAGAAACACTGCTGAACGATTATCTGACCTTTGGCGTTATGATGGTAAAAGCAAATGATGCAGATGGCATGGTAGCAGGTGCCTGCCATGCGACAGCAGATACGCTCAGACCTGCGCTGCAGATCTTAAAGACTGCACCGGGCGTGAAGCTGGTATCCGGCTTCTTTATCTTAGATGTACCGGATTGTAAATATGGTGCAAACGGTACGTTCTTATTTGCAGACTGTGGTCTGAATCAGGATCCGAATGCGGAAGAACTGGCTGCGATCGCAGAGTCCTCTGCAAAGAGCTTCCAGTCGCTGGTCGGTGCAAAACCGATCATTGCAATGCTGTCCCATTCCACAAAGGGAAGTGCAAAGCATCCGCTTGTCGATAAAGTGGTAGAAGCGACAAAGATCGCAAAGGAACAGTATCCGTATCTTTGTATCGATGGCGAGTTGCAGACAGACGCAGCGCTTGTTCCGTCCGTAGCAAAGTCAAAAGCACCGGGCTCAGAAGTGGCAGGTAAAGCCAATGTACTGGTATTCCCGAACCTTGACTGCGGTAATATCGGTTACAAGCTGGTACAGCGCCTTGGGAAGGCAGAAGCGTACGGCCCAATGCTGCAGGGTATCGCAAAGCCGGTCAATGATCTGTCCCGTGGATGCTCGTGGGAAGATATTGTTGGTGTAGTGGCACTGACGGCTGTACAGGCACAGCTTGTGTAATCGGATAAATAAGTATTGTATCAATTTTATGATCCATAAAAAGAAAGGCTATGTGAGATTTTACATAGCCTTTTTATATAATGTCATGCATCTATGATGCATGATGTAGCCTCGCTCATCTGCGAAGCAGATTTTGCAATTTACTGCCCAGTCAGTTCCAGACAACTTAAAACTGTCAGAAAATAGCTGCTCAGATAAAAACCAAAATAATACATGAAAAACATGGCAGGTGCTGTCAGAAAGATAAGTATAAGTTGTGGCAGCGTCAGCAGGATCAGAACGATGCAAAGCACATATCTGTCTACGGATCCATGCTGCTTCTTCCTTGCGCGGAGCACTGCAATACAGTTGGAAATAAACAGTACCAGCAAAAAGATCACACCGGGTATACAGTTGTAAAAGACCGGAAGCATTGCATTTGTCCTGATATTATCCTGTTCATAATGGCGGCAGGCAAGGAAAGAGATTGTTTTTTCACGAAGTGACTGCCCAAAAGGTGAGTTCATAAAGGCAAAATAGGATTTATAGTCGTTGCCATAGTAGATAAGCTTATTGATCGCATCAATACATTCTCCCCCGGGATGATTGATATAGTCCGGATACAGACCGTTCGTATAGGCGAATGTCTGCCATCTGTACTTCAGAAACTTATCCGGATTATAAATGATGAGCCGCAGGGAAGCCTGCATAAAGCGGTTTAGGGTTTCCTTTGGCAGAACATCATCGATATTCCAGTACTGGCTGATGTTGCGGACGCTTGCAGACTGGCGGAGCAGAGATGCGTCCACGAGTTCATTGATCGTCATAACATCGTCATAGACGCATGGCCCTTTTAAATCCTCGACTTCCGTAAATAAATTTGCGACCGGATTCAAGACAAGGGAGATAGGATATTTATTGCTTCCGTTTAACGCAATTTTGTTTGGCACATTGCAGAGTACAAAGAAAATAAGCGATAACACCAGCATACAGGCAGCCTGCTTCAGATGCATTTTTTTCAGGAGCAAAAAAGTAAGTGGCAGGAATACGACCAGATAAATAAATTCGCTGCGCCATGCACAAAGAAGCCCCGTCAGGGCAGACAGGATCAAAAGCCATTTGCCGGAAAAACGGTCTGTTTTGGTAAGATAGTAAACTTTTGCAAGGACAAACAGAAAGATCCAGCCAACCAGCGTGGCACGCAGGGTAAATAAGTTGCCGTCGATGACAGGCAGCAGGATAAACGGCAAAAATAAGAAATATCGTTTTTGGCCGGAAAGCACAGAAAACAGATCATGCATGATCACAGAAAAGATCGTGCAGATAAGCAGAATCTGGATAAAAGTAATGGATGCCATGGAAGGGAAAAACAAAAGGGCAACCATATAAAACAGGCTTGTAATACCAGACTGCGCACCGGACATGGTAAAGGAAAGGGCAGCACGGATCACATAGAATTCGTCTCCCTTAAAAATACCCGGCCATGTCAGCAGCCAGAAAACGCCCATAAACAGGAAATATCCGATAAAAAAACGAAAATAGGAGAGAAAGGTTTTATTTTTCTTCCCTATATAATAGAGGGTGTGTGTCAGACAAAGATAAAAGAAATAAGTAAATAATACGGCAAGCAGGACGATAACGCCAATGTAAAGCCGGGAATGTTCTGTCCAGGTAAATGTAACCAGATCACGCCCTTTGACCAGTAGAATATGGAGGATAGTCAGAAAAAGAGAAAGAAACGCGAAAGCAGGTTTCAAAATCGTAGCTTTTTTGGAAACACTTGTTGTCATCATAAATCTCCTATAGTTTACATAATTCAGCTGCTTGCAGATGTATTACGTTCTGCCGTATTGATCAGTGATCTTCATTTCTTTCAATATAGCATAGCCGGAGCTGTTTGACAAATGGAGCAGAATGGCTGTTCTGCATCTTTTCTGAAATGAAAATGCTCTTAATGAGAAAAATATATAAATGCAGTTGACAAACTGCAGAGGCATATGTATAATTGGTTGAGTGTGGATAGGAGTATGCTATGCTTTATAATCTGACCGGTATATTATCAAGTGAAGAAAAAGTAGAAAAGCTGACAGTTCCATATGAGCACGAGACTGTGAGCAACGGATTGGATTCCTATAAGATTCTGGAAAAATCCGATCTGACTTTAACACTTGCCAATAAGGCAAAAGGCGAAGCGGAAGCGGAAGGTGAGATTTCCTTGGTGTGTGAGATCCCATGTGATCGCTGTCTGAAGCCCGTTAAGGTTTCTTTTTCTTTAAAGATAAGCGAATATCTGAAGGAAAGCGACTTTGAAGATCCGGAGAAGATGGAGGAAATGCCATTTATCGAAGGCTTTTCACTGGATACGGATGCTCTTATAAACAACGAAATTATTGTAAACTGGCCGATGAAGGTTTTATGCAAGCCTGACTGCAGGGGAATCTGCAAGGTGTGTGGCAAAAACCTGAATGAGGGGGACTGTGGATGTGATACATTCGTTCCGGACCCGCGTATGGCAGTAATAAAAGATATCTTTAACGCGTGATAAGGAGGTGTAACGATGTCCATCTGTCCAAAAAATAAATCTTCTAAAGGTAGAAGAGATAAGAGAAGAGCAAACTGGAAAATGAGCGCTCCAACACTTGTAAAGTGCTCAAAATGTGGTGCTTTAATGATGCCTCACAGAGTATGTAAGGCTTGTGGCAGCTACAACAAGAAAGAGATCATTTCAGTAGCTGAATAATGAATTGCAGAGTAAGGCTGTTGCTTTTGAAAGAAAGCAGCAGCCTTTTTGTTATGGCGACGAGGAACAGAACTTGCAATTTTACCCTGTTTCAAGTATATTATAATATAGCGTTTTTATAATTAGAAAAGCAAGGGAGTCGATAAAATGGCTGAATTGGTAAAAGTAGTTGTAGATGCCATGGGCGGCGATAATGCGCCCGGTGAAATCGTAAAAGGAGCAGTGGAAGCGCTCACGGAGAGCAAGGATATTTTTATTTATCTGCTCGGTATGGAAGAAGCCGTAAAGCAGGAACTTTCCAAATATACATATGACCAGGAGCGCGTAGAAGTGGTAGCCTGTTCGGAAGTCATTGAGATGGCAGAACCGCCGGTCAATGCGATCCGTAAAAAGAAGGATTCTTCTATAGTAAAAGGTATGCATATGGTACGCGAAGGTCAGGCTGATGCTTTTGTATCGGCAGGCAGCACGGGAGCTGTTTTAGTAGGCGGACAGGTTCTCGTTGGCAGGATCAAAGGCGTAGAAAGACCACCGCTTGCACCGTTGATCCCAACAGATAATGAAAGAGGCTGTTCTCTTCTGATCGACTGCGGTGCGAATGTGGATGCGCGTCCGTCTAATCTTGTGCAATTTGCCAAAATGGGTTCCATTTATATGGAAAGTGTTATGGGCGTTAAGAATCCGAAGGTCGGTATTGTCAATATCGGTGCGGAGGAAGAAAAGGGAAATGCACTTGTGAAGGAAACGTTTCCGCTTCTGAAGGCTTGTCCGGATATTAATTTCGTGGGCAGCGTGGAAGCCAGAGATATTCCCGCAGGTGTGGTGGATGTCGTTGTATGTGAAGCTTTTACCGGCAATGTCATTTTAAAGACCTATGAAGGCGTTGGGGCAACGCTGATCAGCAAGGTGAAGAAGGGCATGATGAGCTCTCTGCGCAGTAAGATCGGCGCACTTTTGGTAAAGCCTGCGCTGAAGCAGACTCTGAAAGCTTTTGATCTGGAGCAGTATGGCGGAGCACCTATGCTCGGACTGAAAGGGTTGGTTGTCAAGACACATGGCAGCAGTAAATCAGTAGAAATTAAAAATTCCATTCTGCAGTGTGTGACCTTCCAAAAACAGCAGATCAATGAGAAAATCAAAGAAAAAATACAGCTTGCGGATGCAAAGTAGGAGGCTTTTCACATGGAATTTGAAGTATTACAGGAGGCTCTTGTCGAGGTGATGAATGTGGCTCCGAATGAAATCCATATGGATACGACATTAGCCGGGGATCTGGGGATGGATTCACTGGATGCATTTCAGATCATTCTGAAAATTCAGGAGAGACTTTCTATAGAGCTGGATCCGAGAAAGATAGAAAAGGTGGAAACTGTCAGGCAGGCAGTAAAGCTGCTTGAGCAAACCGTGAAAGCAAATCAGTAAAGACCCTGTAAAGGGTCTTTCTTCAAGGAGAAAAAATGAATCAATACGGATTTGATGGATTGGAACAGAAGATTGGCTATATCTATAAGGACAAAAAACTTCTGCGTCAGGCAATGACACACACTTCATTTGCCAATGAGCAGAAGATGAACAAGTTAAAGAGTTATGAACGGATCGAATTTCTGGGAGATGCCATACTGGAAATGGTCAGCAGTGAGTTCTTCTATTTTACTTATCCGGATCTGCCGGAAGGAAAACTGACACAGATGCGGGCAAGCAGTGTCTGTGAGCAGGCACTGGCGATCACGGCGCGTGATCTTTCGCTGGGCAGTTACATGCTGCTTGGAAAAGGAGAAGAACTGACTGGTGGGCGTGACAGAGACTCCATTATCGCTGATGGCGTGGAAGCAATCATTGGCTCTATTTATCTGGATGGTGGCCTGGCACCGGCAAAGGATTTTATCCTGACACATGTGCTGAATGATCTGGAAAAGAAGCAGCTGTTTTATGATGCAAAATCTATTTTACAGGAAAAAGTACAGATCGGACATCTGGGAAATCTTTCATATAAACTGATTGCGGAAGACGGACCGGATCATGCAAAGCATTTTGCCGTGGAAGCATGGCTGGATGATACAAGGATCGGAAGCGGAGAGGGACATTCCAAAAAGCTGGCAGAACAGCATGCGGCGTATCAGGCACTATTGCAGATGCAGGCGCAGGAAACTAACTAAAGTAGGTGTTTTATGTATTTAAAAAGCATAGAGGTGCATGGGTTTAAATCCTTTGCCAATAAGATTTTATTTGAATTCCATAATGGTATTACCGGTATTGTAGGACCGAATGGAAGCGGAAAAAGTAATGTAGCGGATGCAGTCCGCTGGGTACTTGGTGAGCAGAGTGTCAAGCAGCTCCGTGGTGCGTCCATGCAGGATGTCATTTTCTCGGGAACGCAGAGCAGAAAACCGCTTGGTTATGCCTATGTGGCGATCACACTGGATAACAGCGATCATTCACTTGCCATTGATTATGAAGAAGTAACGGTTGCACGACGGCTGTACCGTTCTGGAGAAAGTGAATACCTCATCAACGGAACCGTATGCAGGTTGAAGGATGTTAATGAGCTTTTTTATGATACCGGTATCGGTAAAGAAGGTTATTCCATCATCGGACAGGGGCAGATCGATAAGATCCTGAGTGGAAAGCCGGAGGAAAGAAGAGAGCTGTTTGATGAAGCAGCAGGTATTGTAAAGTTCAAACGCCGTAAAAATGAAGCGCAGAAGAAGATGGAAAATGAAAGACAGAATCTTGTGCGTGTCAATGATATTTTAGCAGAGCTGGAAAAACAGACGGAACCTTTAGAGAAACAATCCGAAAAAGCAAAGATCTATCTGAAAAAGAAAGAGGAAATGAAGACACTGGATGTCAACATGTTCCTTCTGGAAAATAACAGAATGCAGCAGCAGCTGACTGATGTAACAGGCAGATATGAGATCGCGCAGGCGGATCTGAATAAAGCAAAAGACAGCTTTGCCGGCATTAAGGAAGAATACGAGCGTGTTGTTTCTGAGATCGAACGTCTGGAAGAAGAGATCGGACGGGAACGGGAAAATCTGTCAAATGCATCCGAGCTGCGTGGCAAGCTGGAAGTGCAGATCAATATTTTAAAGGAACAGATCCGGTCAGCAGGGGACAACAGAGAGCATTTTGCGCTAAGAGAGCAGAGCGTGCGCAGCCAGATCGCAGAAAAAGAGGAAGAGAAAAATGCGATCTTAGAGGAAAAGAAGGCATTTGACGCGGCGTATGAAAAGATGCGTCTGCAGATGGAAGAGGCAGCAGGCAGACTTTCAGACATGCAGCAGCAGATGGACGCGTATAATGAAACAATAGAGAAAGATAAAAAGACGATCATTGATGCACTGACAGAGCGTGCAACGATCAAATCCAAGATCGGACGCTATGACACGATGCTTGAACAGATCAATATCCGCAAAGCAGAGATGAGCTCCCGGCTGCTTTTGGCACAGTCGGAAGAAGAAAAGCAGGATGAAGAGATCGAGCGTTTAGAGCAGGAATTTGAGCAGATCAATGTGACGATCCGTGAGCTGAATGAACAGCAGACAAAGCTGGAAGAACGTAACAGTGAGATCACGGATGAGCTTTCCGCAAAGGATCAGAAGCTGCGTGATACGCAGGTACTGTATCATCAGGAAAAATCAAAGCTGGAAGCGATCTCCAACCTGACAGAACGCTATGACGGCTACGGAAACAGTATCCGCCGTGTTATGGAGCAGAAGGAACAGAATAAAGAGATCGTCGGTGTTGTAGCGGATATCGTCAAGGTGGAGAAAAAATACGAAGTAGCGATCGAGACAGCACTAGGCGGTAATATCCAGAATATTGTTACCGAGGATGAAGAAACAGCGAAAAAGATGATCCGTTTCTTAAAGAAGAATAAATACGGAAGAGCAACTTTCCTGCCACTGACCAGTATCCTGCATCCGCAGGAATTTAAGACGCCTGAGGTGTTAAAAGAAAAAGGCGTGCTTGGCATGGCAGATGCACTTGTGGAAACGGAAAAGAAATACCGCAATGTGGCAAAAGCAATGCTGGGCAGGATCGTCGTTGTCGATGATGTGGATCATGCAGTGCAGATCGCCAGAAAATACGATTACGGAATCCGTATGGTAACGCTCGAAGGAGAGCTGTTAGTACCGGGCGGTGCGATCAGCGGTGGTGCATTTAAAAATGCAAGCAATCTGCTGGGACGCCGCAGAGAGATGGATGAGCTTTCTGCAAAGGTCAAATCTTATCTGCATAAGGTTGATGAACTGCTGGATGAGATCGAAAGCTGCAAGGCGGAGCGTACAAAGGTGCGTAAGGATCTGGAAGCTGTCAAGGGAGATCTGCAGGCGAAATTCATTGCACAGAATACAGCCAGATTAAATGTCATTCAGGCACAGGAGAAGAAGTCGGAAGCAGGTAAGGGCTTTGAACGTCTGAAGGAAGAGGCAAAGGACGTAGAGGCACAGGTACTTGAAATAGAAGAAAACAAAAAGCAGATCCAGAAAGAACTGCTTACCTCCGAAGAAGAAGAAAAGAGACTGCAGGCTGAAGTGGCAGAGGTACAGAAAAAGCTGGATGCCCTCAGACTGGAAGAAAATGAAATTGCAAACAGTCATGCGCAGCTTGGTATGGAAACTGAAAAGGCTTTGCAGAAGCAGGGCTTTATGCAGCAGAATGTGGATCGTATCAACGGAGAGATCGGACGTGTACAGGCAGAGCTGGAAGAAATCTTAGAGAGCCTGACCGGAACAAAGGAGGATATGGATCGGAAAAACGCGGATATCGAAAAGCTGCAGCAGACGATAGATGCTTCCTATACCTCGCAGGATGAAAATAAAGAAAAACTCGAAGCGGATACGGCAAAGAAACAGGAACTGTCCGAAAAGCAGAAGGGCTTCTTTACAGAGCGGGAGAAGCTGTCTGATCAGATTTCCGCACTGGATAAAGAAGTATATCGTTTAAATGCCCAGAAGGAACGACTGAAGGAGGCACTGGATTCCCAGATCAATTATATGTGGGATGAATATGAAATCACGCTTTCCGAGGCTGCAAAGCTGAAGGATGAAGATATGAACGATCTGCCGGGCATGAAGAGACAGATCGCGGCGATCAAGGATGATATCAAAAAGCTCGGTGATGTCAATGTCAATGCCATTGAAGATTACAGGGCATTGATGGAGCGATATTCCTTCCTGTCCAATCAGCATGATGATCTGGTACGGGCAGAGGAAACACTGCAGGGCATTATCACCGATCTGGATACTGCCATGCGGAACCAGTTCCATGAAAAATTTGCCCAGATCAGTACCGAGTTTGACAAGGTATTTAAGGAATTGTTCGGTGGCGGACAGGGAACGCTGGAGCTGATGGAGGATGAAGATGTGCTGGAAGCAGGCATCCGTATCATTGCACAGCCGCCGGGAAAGAAACTGCAGAATATGATGCAGCTCTCCGGTGGAGAAAAGGCACTGACTGCGATCGCACTTTTATTTGCGATCCAGAATCTGAAACCGTCTCCGTTCTGTCTGCTGGATGAGATTGAGGCAGCACTGGATGACTCCAATGTTACCAGATTTGCAAAATACTTACATAAGCTTACAAAACACACGCAGTTTATTGTAATTACCCATAGACGTGGTACAATGGAAAGAGCAGACCGCCTGTATGGTATCACCATGCAGGAGAAGGGCGTTTCTACATTAGTCAGTGTCAATCTGATCGAAAAGGATCTGACACAGTAAGGAGAATGCAGAAGGATATGAGTGAAGAAAAGAAAGGCTTTTTTACGAGACTGAAGGAAGGTCTGACAAAGACCAGAAATAATATCGTCAGCGGGATCGATTCTGTTTTCAGCGGCTTTTCCAGCATTGATGATGATTTTTATGAAGAACTCGAAGAAATCCTGATCATGGGAGATATCGGCGTCAGAGCGACCAATGATATCATTGAGCGTTTGAAAGAACAGGTAAAACAGCAGCACATCAAAGAACCTGCGCAGTGCAAGCAGCTTCTGATCGACAGCATCAAGGAGCAGATGCAGGTTGGTGAGACGGCATATGAATTTGAACATCAGCAGTCGGTTGTGCTGGTGATCGGTGTAAATGGCGTCGGCAAGACAACCAGTGTCGGAAAGCTGGCAGGCAAGCTCAAGGAACAGGGCAGAAAGGTCATGCTGGCAGCAGCGGATACGTTCCGTGCAGCAGCAGTGGAACAGCTTGAGGAATGGGCACACAGAGCCGGCGTAGATATTATTGCCGGAGCGGAAAACGCAGATCCTGCAAGTGTGATCTTTGATGCGGTGCATGCGGCAAAGGCAAGAAAGGTAGATGTACTTCTGTGCGATACGGCGGGCAGACTGCACAACAAGAAAAACCTGATGGAAGAACTGAAAAAGATCAACCGGATCATTGATAAGGAATTCCCGGATGCACACAGAGAAAATCTGGTCGTACTCGACGGGACGACAGGACAGAATGCTTTGTCACAGGCAAGAGAATTCGGGGAAGTAGCGGATCTGACCGGAATTATCCTGACGAAGATGGATGGCACGGCAAAGGGTGGTATCGCTGTGGCGATACAGTCAGAGCTGAAGATCCCTGTAAAATATATCGGCGTGGGAGAAACGATCGAGGATCTGCAGAAATTCGATGCAGACCAGTTTGTAGATGCACTTTTTAATGTAGAGGATTGACGCAGTCAATCCCCTATGTAGCCTCAGCTCATCGGCGCAGCCGATTATGCATGAGCTGAGGTTCCCGTAATGTAGAGGATTGACACCAGGGGCAAAAGACGAGAAACACGAAGTGCGGAGCACGGAGCAATCCGGGGTGTCAGGAGAAACCACCAGAGGCAAAAGACGAGAAACACGGCTGAAATGAGTAAATATAAAAGGAAGGATACGATTATGAGTGAAGAAAATATGTTGACACTGGAAAAATTTGAAGAGGCTTCCGAGAAGGTAAAAGAAGCCATCTTACCGACAGACCTTGTTTACAGCGAATATCTGAGCAGCCAGACAGGCAATAAGGTTTATTTAAAACCGGAAAATATGCAGTTTACAGGTGCTTATAAGGTACGTGGTGCTTATTACAAGATGAGTACACTTTCCGAGGAAGAAAGACAGAAGGGTATCATTACCGCATCAGCAGGAAATCATGCACAGGGTGTTGCTTATGCAGCCAAAAGATATGGTGCAAAGGCAGTCATCGTTATGCCGACGACGACACCGCTGATCAAAGTAAATCGTACCAAGAGCTATGGTGCAGAGGTTGTATTATATGGAAATGTATACGATGAAGCCTGCGCAAAGGCTTATGAACTGGCCGAGGAACATGGATATACGTTCATCCATCCGTTTGATGACCTGACCGTTGCAACAGGACAGGGATCCATTGCGATGGAGATCGTAAAGGAACTGCCACTGGTAGATTATATTTTAGTACCGATCGGCGGAGGCGGGCTGGCAACGGGCGTTTCCACCCTGGCAAAACTGTTAAACCCGAAGATCAAGGTGATCGGTGTAGAACCGCAGGGTGCAAATTGTATGCAGGCATCCTTAAAAGCAGGTAAGGTAACAACACTTCCGACTGTTAACACGATTGCAGACGGTACAGCCGTTAAGACACCCGGCAGCAAGATCTTTCCATATATCCAGAAGAATCTGGATGATATTATTACAGTACCGGATGAAGATCTGGTCGTTGCGTTTCTTGACATGGTAGAAAACCACAAGATGATCGTGGAAAATTCAGGCCTTCTGACAGTGGCAGCTTTAAAATACCTGGATGTGAAAAATAAAAAAGTTGTATCCATCTTAAGCGGTGGTAATATGGACGTGATCACAATGTCTTCTGTTGTTCAGCAGGGACTGATCTTCCGAGACAGAATCTTTACAGTTTCCGTTCTTCTGCCGGATAAGCCGGGCGAACTTTCCAGGGTCGCAGGCGTGATCGCCGATGTCAACGGAAATGTCATCAAGCTGGAGCACAATCAGTTCGTATCGACGAACAGAAGCGCGGCTGTAGAGCTCCGCATTACATTGGAGGCATTTGGTACAACGCACAAAAACGAGATCATCGAAGCACTCAACAAAAATGGCTATCAGCCGAAGGTTGTCCGCACGATGATGTAAAAGGAGTATAAAACAGGCAGCTGCTATAATAGGCAAACGTGATTGCGTTTATAGCAGCTGCCTGTTTTTTATACTCAGATTCTTACTCCGGCGTTTGGATAGAACAGGTGCAACTTACACATACTACCTGCATGAAAACATGCGGAAAGAACAAACAAAGATATAATTGTATAGAATGGAGAAACCATGAGGCGCGGCGTGTGAAGGAGTATATTCTCATCACACTGGCAACGATCCCTTATGCGATCGGAATTGCCCTGTTTTTAGATCCGAATGATCTTGCACCCGGAGGGTTGACCGGCATTTCCATTCTGGTAAACAGGTTGACCGGAATTGATACCGGAAGCCTGTTTTTTATTTTAAATATACCCATTTTATTACTGGGGATGTGGAAATTTGGTGGTAAATTTATTCTTTCTACCCTGTATGCGCTTGCGCTGATCACTTTTTTTACAAATGTACTGCAACAATATGAGCCGATTACGCATGACCGGCTGATGGCAGCAGTCGCAGGATCCTGTCTTGTGGCGTTGGGTATGGGAGTGGTACTCAGATGTCATGCAACGACCGGTGGAATGGATATCATAGTAAAGCTTCTCAGACGGCGGTATCCATACATCAGAACCGGAAGCCTGTTTTTTATGCTGGATACCTTTGTGGTGATGTTTGCAGGACTGGTATTCAGAGATCCGGAAGCCATGGTTTATGCGGCAATTTCCACGACGATCACCACCACTGCACTTGATAAGGTGTTGTACGGTCATGATGGAGCAAGGCTCATTTATATTATCAGCGGGAAGGAAGAAGCAATTACGGAAAGCCTGTTGTATTCACTGCAGGCCGGCGTAACGGTATTGCATGGAGAGGGTGCTTATACACAGCAGAAAAAGAAGATATTGATGTGTGTTGTGGACAAGAAAAGAGCCGTTAAAATAGAGGAGATTGTAAAGGAAACAGATCGTGATGCATTTCTGATCATAACAAGTGCAAATGAGATTTATGGGGAAGGATACAAAAATCTTTTTCAGGAAAAAATATGATGTCAGAGCGGGATTGCGGAAGTGCGTGGCATGGAATAATCTGTCTGACATCATTTGACATCAATATCATCAAAATAAAGCTGCACAGAAAAAAGAAATTTGTCGATGAAAAACATGAGAAAAATACATCGGAGCATGGTATGCTATTAGAAAACAGGATTAGAAGCGATGCTGCGGAGGATAGAAAAATGGATGCAAAACATGCGGAAAACCAGATGATACGATGGCTGGCTGAAGATCTGTTGAAATGTAATTATGATTGTATTGTAGTTGTCAATCTGAAAGAGAAAACCGCCTTCTGGATGGATTATGATGTGGAGAAGGAGCTTCTGCCGATTTCGGATCTGGATGCGTGGACGGAGAAATATTTACAGCAGCATTATCAGGGCGATGATACCGAGGTTGTGATACGGATGACGCGGCTGGAGAACATCGTCAGATCGGTGAAAGAAAACGGATGTGAAAGCATTTCCTATTCAATCCGTGTGGGCGGAAAAATGAAGCGGAAAATGCTGCAGGCGCAGTTTCTGCAGGAATCTCCCGACATTTTGTATATTGTATGGCGGGATATAACAAAGGAACATAAAACCAGAAAACAAGAAGAACAGGTACTGGAAAAAGCACTGGATGTAGCACAGAAGGCAAATCAGGTAAAAAAAGAATTTTTGTTACATATTTCAAAAGATATCGGGACACCACTTTATGAGCTGTCCGGTATTTTGCAGCAGCTGCAGCTGAAACAGACAGGAGATGACAGCCGGGCATATATCGGGAAAGCAATGAAAAATGTGGAGCAGTTGCAGACGATATTCGGAAATCTGCTGGATGTCTCAGCGGCTGAGACGGATGACATGGCAATCATAGAAGAGGCGGTTGCACCTTGGAAGCTGATTCGTGAAATTGCCGATGAACTGGAAAAACAGGCATGTGAAAAGAAAATCAAGGTTATATTTGAAGTAAAACCGACAAATTTTTCATTGGTAATGCTGGATCCTGTAAGATGGAAACAAATCATTATCAATATTATGAAGAATTCCATTCAGTATGGGAAAAACGGTGGCTATACCCGGTGTGAGATCGATGCGGAGCTGATGAAGCCCGGATGGGAGATGGTAACCATGCGTTTTACAGATAACGGACCCGGTATGGAAGAAGAATTTCAGCGGACGGTCTTTCAGGACTTTGTCTGTTATGATGAAGAAAACAGAGGCAGCGGGCTGGGGCTTCCGCTGGTGCAACATATTGTAACTAATATGGGAGGAAAGGTGCAGCTTTCCAGCAGATTGGGGGAAGGAACCGCTGTGACCGTACGGATTCCCGTGCGGTCAGCGGATGTATCGGATTATGAGAATGCAAAGAGAATGGAGCATATGATCCGGCATTTGGACAAAACAGACTTCTCAAAAATCCGCGCACTGGTCGTAGATGACAGCTGGATCAACCGGGAACTCATGTGTGCGCTTTTGGTACGGATCGGTGTACAGGTGGAAACGGCAGAAGATGGACAGCAGGCAATCGGGCGGCTGCTGGCATCCGATATCGGATATTACCAGATGGTTTTTATGGATATTCAGATGCCGGTCAAAGATGGATTGGAAGCAACTATGGAGATCCGTAAGATGGAAAGACAGGATCTGTCTGATATTACGATCATTGCGGTAACAGCCCATGCTTTCAGAAAAGACAGGCTACGTACATTGGAGGCAGGAGTGGATTATCATTTGACGCTTCCGCTTAATCAGATGGAACTGACGGAAATCCTTGCAAGAGAACTGCTCGAAAACGATTTACAGAAGGAATCAGAAGTGCGCGGTTTCCGGATCGTAAAGTGACGGGTGTCAAGAAAAAATACTTGACACCTTGTTTCTGCTGTAGTATGATAGCTCATGTGTGGCAGGTGAAACTATGGAAAAAATCGTTGAACAGGGACTTTTATATGATTTCTACGGAGATCTTCTGACGGAGCATCAGAGAGCTGTTTATGAAGATGCCGTGTATAATGATATGTCTCTCTCCGAGCTCGCAGATGCTTATGAAGTATCCAGACAGGGCATACACGATTTGTTAAAGCGGTGTGATAAGATATTGCTTGGTTATGAGGATAAGCTTCATCTGGTTGAAAAATTTACGAAGATCAAAGGGCTTCTGCATGATATGAAGGAAACGGAGCAGTTATCCGAGATACACAGGATCGCAGATGAGATTTTAGAGGAGTTATAATACATGGCATTTGAAAGTTTAACTGAAAAACTGCAAAACGTATTTAAAAATCTCCGTAGTAAAGGCCGTCTGACAGAAGAGGATGTAAAGGCTGCCCTGAAAGAAGTTAAGATGGCACTTTTGGAAGCCGATGTTAACTTCAAGGTTGTAAAGCAGTTTATCAAGACGGTAGAAGAGAGAGCTGTTGGTGCAGATGTCATGAATGGCTTAAATCCCGGACAGATGGTGATCAAGATCGTAAATGAAGAGCTGATCGCACTGATGGGAAGCGAATCTGCCGAGATACAGCTTCAGCCCGGAAAAGCCATTACGGTTCTGATGATGTGCGGTCTGCAGGGTGCAGGTAAGACAACGACAACTGCAAAGCTTGCAGGTAAATTTAAGCAAAAAGGGAAAAAATGTCTTCTGGTTGCATGTGATGTATACAGACCGGCGGCGATCAAGCAGCTGCAGGTCAATGGAGAGAAGCAGGGTGTGGATGTCTTTTCCATGGGAGAGAATCAGAGCCCGGTTGATATCGCGAAAGCGGCCATAGAGCATGCGCAGAAGAATGGACATAATCTGGTGATCTTAGATACGGCCGGTCGTCTGCATATTGATGAGCAGATGATGACAGAGCTGAAGGAGATCAAAGAAAACGTAGAAGTACATCAGACGATTCTCGTTGTTGATGTCATGACCGGTCAGGACGCGGTCAATGTTGCAAAGGAGTTTGATGAAAAAGTCGGGATTGACGGCGTGATCCTGTCCAAGATGGACGGTGATTCCAGAGGCGGTGCAGCATTATCAGTTAAGGCTGTGACCGGCAAACCGATCTTCTACGCTGGTATGGGTGAGAAGCTTTCCGATCTGGAACAGTTCTATCCGGATCGTATGGCAAACAGAATCCTCGGAATGGGTGATGTGCTGACGCTGATTGAAAAAGCGCAGGAAAGCATGGACATCGACGAGGAAAAAGAAAAGCAGATGGCTGCAAAGATGAAGAAGGGTAAATTCGATTTTGAGGATTACCTGGAGAGCATGAAGCAGATGCGTAAAATGGGAGGTCTTTCTTCTATTTTGAGTATGATGCCCGGGATGGGGATCAGCAGCGCAGATCTGGAAGGAGCCATTGATGAAAAGCAGATGGCACGTATGGAAGCGATTGTTCTTTCTATGACGGTTGAGGAAAGACAGAATCCGAAGCTCTTAAATCCGAGCAGAAAGCACAGGATCGCAAAGGGCGCAGGCGTGGACATCGCAGTTGTAAACCGCTTCATCAAGCAATTTGAACAGAGTCAGAAGATGATGAAGCAGCTTCCCGGTATGATGGGAGGCAAAAAAGGCCGCAGAGGATTTGGCGGTTTTGGCGGTATGAAATTACCATTTTAATTTATATATATAAGAAATGTGTAGTTTTCCGGACCGGGTAATCCGGTACGGGTTTCAAAAAGAAAAACATCCGGACAGGATGAAGTTTATGTGGAGGAAAAAGAAATGGCAGTAAAAATCAGATTAAGAAGAATGGGACAGAAGAAGGCTCCTTACTACAGAATTATCGTAGCAGATTCCAGAGCACCTAGAGATGGTAGATTCATCGAAGAAATCGGTACTTTTGATCCTAACACAGATCCAAGCACATGCAAAGTAAATGAGGAGTTAGCTAAGAAATGGCTTGCAACTGGCGCACAGCCAACGGCAGCAGTTAACAAGATCTTCAAACAGGCTGGCATCCAGAAATAATTGCTAGTTTTGTCATGACACTTTGGAGGTGTGGATTATGAAAGAATTAGTGGAAGTAATCGCTAAAGCTCTTGTTGACAATCCTGACGAAGTGGTAGTAACAGAAAAAGAAGAAGGAAAGAATGTAACGATCGAACTTCATGTTGCTGCTTCCGATATGGGCAAGGTCATTGGAAAACAGGGAAGAATTGCAAAAGCAATCCGCTCTGTGGTCAAGGCAGCCTCTTTAGGAGACAATAAGAAAGTGGATGTGGAAATCATCTGATAAGTATGTGAATCAATGAGCAGAATGAGAGTATCATTCTGCTCTGTTCATATCATAAGAAATTTTCGGATTTCCTATGATACAATGTGAGGAAAACAAATGGAAGATTTATTACAGGTAGGAGCCATTACACAGACACATGGCATCCGGGGAGAAGTGAAGGTGTTTCCGCTGACGGATGATGTCGGCCGGTTTAAAAAAGGAATCAGCCTGATCCTGGATCTGGGACGCAGCAGGCTGGATCTGGAAGTTGAGACAGTCAAGTTTTTTAAGCAGTTTGTAATCCTGAAATTTAAGGGATATGACAGTATCAATGAAATAGAGAAATTCGTGAAGAAGAATCTGTATGTAACGAGAGAAAATGCTGTAAAGCTGAAAAAAGATGAGTATTTTATTGCAGATCTGATCGGGATGACGGTGAAAGAGGAAGATGGCGCAATACTTGGGACTGTCAGTGATGTGCTGCAGACCGGTGCAAATGATGTGTATGTGGTGGCGTTGGCAGATGGCGGGGAGGTATTGCTTCCGGCGATCAAGGACTGTATTCTTTCCGTGGATATGGAAAAAAGAGAGATGCAGGTGCACGTGCTGGACGGTCTGCTGTGATCATAAGGCCGCCTGAAAACGGAATTCGCCGTCTGTGGTGAAAAACCTGCAGTTTCCATGATATTTATCAACAACGGAGATCATGCTTTGCACACCATATCCGTGGCCCTGTTCCTTATTTTGGGAAAGCGGAATTCCATTTTGAAAAACGGGAGAATCTTTGCAGCTGTTTACAAGACTGATGCAAAGCTGCCCGTTTTTTTCATAGATTTTTAATTGCATATAACGCTTGGCAGGATCTTCTGACAGTGTACAGGCATGGATTGCATTTTCAAGCCCATTGGAAAGCAGACTGCACAGATCGGTGATCTGAAAAGCGGAAAAAGAAGAAGCAGTGACGGAAACGGAAAACCGGATCTGCTTTTCTTTTGCGCTGTCTGCATAAAAAGAAAGAATAAGATTCAGTGCTTCATTGTTACAATATTGTGTGATCGTGCTTTGAGAAAGAGAAACTCCGATCTCCTGAATATATTTGAGGGCATCCTCTTTTTTATCCTGCATAATACAGCTTTCAAGAAAATGCAGATGATGTCTCAGATCATGGCGGTAAATGGCGGATTGTCTTTGCAGCTGGGAAAGCTGGCTGATTTCTTTTCTGGACTGAATGGTAACTGCGGTAAGCAGCAGATTTTCCTGCTCGGCTTTCTTTTTCTTTCCGGTGATATCAATGACATAGATCGAAAGGATACAATAAAGAAATACGATAAAACTGTCAAGAAAATCTGCAATAATAAATCCACCGGTATAGAGAAGGCTTGTATATACGGTGAATGCATATTTTAGGACATAGTATGCCATTGGCAGAAGGCAGAATAAAAACAGGATCGTCTGATTCTCATATTTCAGTCTGATAATGTAAGGCGACAGAAAACGGATAATAAGCCATAACAATGGAATCGTCACAAGAATTGCGACGATGTCGGTGATAAACGGATCGTAATCAAAGAAAAATGCAACAAGGGTACCGAACATTTTTCGGGGCGTGCATAAAAGATAGGCAGACGATACGGCAATGACTGATACAAAAAAGTTGCGGTGCAGTACGAAACGGATCAGTAAAATGAGAGGTAAATGGATCAGCAATGGGTAACATTTGTATAACACATCTTCCCCTAAGATCAGGTAGAAAATAAGTTCCATAAGACTAAAACCGATGATTGTCAGACAATAGGCTCTTTTATGAGCCGGAAACGGATAATCCGCAAGATAAAAGGATGCGATAATACCGAAAATAAGAACAAGTCCGTAATTCAAAAGATGGACAAGAGTTGTAAGATTCATCAGGAAAAATCCTCCATTAGAAAAGATATATTGATATAGAAGTATTGTAACTTGAAAACGGGAAAAAAGCTATATCCTGATATGCTGTTCACGTCGAAAAAAATGTAATTCGTGCTGTTTTGCTCTGATGTAGTACAAAATTTTGTAAAATATACAAAATATTGTTATTTTACGGAGTGTTCACCACAATAAACAGGGGGAGACATATGAAAGAGAATTTTTGGAAACGGATATTACATGACAGGCAGAAGAGACGGATTATGCTGCTATGTCTGATTGCACTGATTGCGGTTACGACGTTTGCTGCCTTTACGATCCACAAAACATCGGATCGGAACGGACAGGCAACGCCCGGGCAGGATCAGGTAGCAGATGCAGCGCATCTGACAGAGGAAGATGCCGGCTCGGATTTGGAAACAGATACCGGAGCAGATACTGAAACAGATCAGGACTATGAGGATCAGGCAGTTTCTTCGGATACAAAAGAAAAGGACGCTGTGCAGAAGAAAAGCCTGCTTGGCAGACTGAAGGATACGCTGAAGGGAAATGATAATGCATCCACCGGCGCAGCAGGCAATCCTTCCGGACAGGATAACCAGGAAACCAATACAAACAGAAAGTATCGTGTCAAGTTTTATACGGACGGAGGAAGCAAGCTGAAAAGCTGCAAGGTAAAATCGGGCACCAATATCAGCAGTCTGCCGACCCCTTATAAAAATGATGCTATTTTTGTGAGCTGGTATTATGACAAGGACAAAAAGAAGCTTGCCAGCGGTAATGATACGATACAGAAAAATACAAAGCTTTATGCGGATTATATAGCGCAAAGCCCTGTAGAAGGCGTGGAAACCGTCAATTTTGCAAGTGCGCTGGATGTGGGAAAGGATTTTACGATCAAAATAGAGACATCCGATGCGGGCATGGATGCGGCGGCAGTAAAAGCTGCAATCACCGCAACCAATCTGACAGATCCAAAGCAGAAGGATATTATCAATGTTTCCGGTGCAAACGGAAGCTTTGTGATTTCCGGTAAAAATCCGATTTCCGAAGATGGCGGACTTGGTGTGCAGGATGGATTTGCAGATGGTTCTACCTATCGTATTGCACTGACAGATGAAAGACTGTGTTTTTCCGGTCAGCCGCAGACAGCAAGAGAGTATAATTTTACGACTGCAAAGCAGCAGGTCATGAACATTGCATTAAATGCAGACATGATCTACATTCCGGCTGAGGATGTCAGCAATATCACAAGTGATGGGAAGCATGTGGATTCCTTACATATCGCCCTATATCAGGCAGACAGCAACGGTACGTTGGGACCGGCTGATCTGACAGTCGGTGAATTCGACTATACAAAGGGTGAGCTTGCGGTAGGAGATACGGTATCGATCTATGCAGGTCTCAGACCGGATCTTCGTACCCTTGATACGCCCGCAGAACAGAATGGTGATCTGGCATATGTAAAGATCACAGGAAAAAACGGAAACCGCTACAGTTATAAAAATGCAGATGCTGAAGATGTTATTTTTGAGCCGGATATGCTGCCTCTCCCGGCAGATGTGGATCAGGATACGGCAGCAAATACTGTTACAGTAGAAAATAAATACCTTGATTTCTCTTCGGACGTATATGCCAATATCGATCTGGACAGCCAGACGACAGTTGATGTTGGTGATTTTCTCATGTTCTATACAGGGGATTTTACCAAACAGACAGGAGAAGATGCGGCGACGATCACAAAGTATGGCAAGATCACAGAAGTAGAGGAAAAGGAAGATCTTACCGTTATCACGTTTGAAGACACAAAGTGGGACGATGTACAGGCTGCAATGGATATCTATGCAAATGATGCAGTTTCCGGGCAGGAATTGCTGGAGGGTGTAGATACAAAGACACTGGAAGCACAGATCGAGCAGCAGGCAGTCGACAGTGGTTTTGCCGAGGAAGCAGCGCAATATCTGGGATCTGTTGCCCTGGCAACAAATAACTTTACAAAGCTCAGTGAAAATATGAATCTCAGTGATTATCAGATCACACTGGAAGATGGTACGCCGATCACTACAGAGGAATTTCAGACACTTGCGGCGGGCTCCGGCTTTACGGCAGAATGTGAGATGGAGGATGGATATCCGAAGGCCTCTATCACAACGAAGCCGACAAAGCTCAGTGGTGCAATGAATACGGCGGCAAAAGATAAGGGACTGAGTGTAAAGCTTGAAGTAAAAGCCAATATCACAATCGGAAAGAAGGGATCTTCCAATCAGCTGGGGATCGAGGTCAGTGGTGTCTTTGAAGAAGAAGTCGGACTGGATCTCGGTGTCCGCAGTAAAGCAATCTGGAAAGTTTGGGGCATTTTCCCTTATATTGCAGAGTATCGTGTGACTGCCAATGTGGATGTACTGAATTATACAGGCGTGGAAGTCAATGCCACGATGATGACAAAAACCGATGATGAGGATGATGACGATGACAGTATCCAGATCGCAAGCAAGATCAAGGAGCTGATCGATGAAAGCAAGAAGGACGGAGAGGACGAGGAGTCCGAGGAAGAAAAGAACAATCTGGTAAAGCGTTATAAGGAAATGATGGACGCTGAGTCTGACTGGGTAAGAGTTGTGGAGCAGAACATCGTGGATACGGAGAAATATCTGCCGCCACCGCTTCCGATCATTGCTGTAAATGCAGAGATCGATTTCGTTGTAAAAATGGATGCCTGCGTATCGATCGGTTTTGATTTTGAATACCAGACAGGTAAGCGGTATACGTATACGATCGATGTGTTTGCCGGAGCCGTTTATAATGATGAGGTTTCATTGCTGGAAGAGCAATACGAATTTGACTTCTATGTCATGGGACGGCTTGCGGTCAAAGCGGGACTGGAATTTGAATTTAAGGTCGGTCTGTTCTCTACGGATCTGGATTCGGTAGGATTTCAGGCTGAGGCAGGTGCGTATACGAAGCTGTGGGGCTATTTCTATTATGAACTGAAGTATACAGTAGGAAACGGACGAAGCCAGAGCTGCAGCGGAGCACTTTTGATCGATGTAGGTGCGTATCTGGAGCTGGGGCTGAAAGCACAGGCATTCAAGGATACCTTTTCAACGGAACTAAAGCTTTTAGATAAGGAATGGTCTTTGTGGACGGTCGGAAGACAGGATAATATTCTGGACTTTACAACAGAGCAGGAGGGTATGCCTTATATCAAGCTGAAGCAGCATGTGCGGGATACAGAGCTTCCGGATTACGTATTTTCCATGCGTTATCTGGATCTGAAGGACGGAAAAGAAAAAGACGCTGTTTATGAAGACGCTTTTGACAGTTCTAAGCCGGAAAGCCGGAAGAACCGTAAGAATTTCGATATCCGTATGACGAATGATAAATTTACATACGATCCACAGACGAATACGATCAGTGTACATCCGGATAAGGAAGATAAAAAACTGGAAGGCGAAATGATCATTACATGGATCCAGTATCCGCTGGCATTTTCTTCCAGACCGATCCAGCGTACAGTTTCGCTGTATTGGGACAACCTGAAGGATGGCTATGTGATCGTTCCGCATACAAACGGCGGCAGCTATATTGCCATGATCAATGCCAAGTATGAAGCAAAGGTGGAAAAACCGGCTGATCCGAAAAAACAGGGATATCAGTTTGCGGGCTGGTACAAAGAGGAAGACCTGAAAACCGCTTATCAGTTCCCGGATAAGATGCCGGCTAAGGATGTCAGCATCTATGCTAAGTGGACAGCAAATAAAAACACACCGTACCGCGTGGAATATTACGGAGAAAACGTAAGATCCGGACAATATGAGTTGATGGCAAAGTCTGCTTTTAAGGGCACGACAGACAGTTATGTAACACCGGAGGTAAAGAGCTTTGCAGGATATTGTGCACCGGCGCAGCAGAAGCTTAAGGTAAATGCCGACGGAAGCAGTGTACTTCGTTATTACTATAGCCTGCAGAAGCATACCGTCACATTCCAGCCGGGAGAAGTAGGCGGAGAAGCACAGCGTTATGAACTGAAATACGGCGGAAAGATCATCGCACCGTTGATGGCAGCAAAAGGGTATACCTTTACCGGATGGGATCAGCAGGTACAGTCTGTCATGGGCACGGAAGATCTGACCTATACAGCCCGGTGGAGCAAAAATAAAGATACCGCATATCGTGTAGAATATTACGTGCAGGATACAGACGGAGCCTATAAGCTGCAGCATATTTATTATGGCAAGGATGTCACAAAGGCGTCTGTTTCTCTGGAAAGCCTGAAAAATCTGGTGATCAGTGAGAACCAGACTGCAGACAGACTTTATACGAAGGAAAATGCCATTGTCTTTGAAAATATGACCGTAAACGGAATTGCAACGGAAAATGCAACTGTGGAAGGAAACGGCAAGACGGTCATCAAGCTCCGTTACAAACGTCTGAAATATAAGGTGACATTTGCACTGGGATATGAAACCGAGGCAGGAGAAAAGACTGTGACACAGGATGTGTATTATGGGGAGCCGATCATACTGCCGGAAAATATAAAGCGCAAAGGCTATACCTTTAAGGAATGGAGCATCGACGGCGAAACACCTGTGACACCACAGGAAAAGATGGGAACAGAGGATCTTACCTATCATGCATTATGGAAGGTGCATACTTATCAGCTGAAATTTAATAAAAACAGCGATCTGGCACTTGGCAGCATGGAGGGTATGAGCTTTACATATGATCAGGAAAAACAGTTACCGCCAAGTACCTATACAGCGGAAGATTATGACTTTACAGGCTGGTCTGTGAAGCCTGACGGAAAAGCAGAATATGCGGATGGTGCTGCAGTCAGCAACCTGACAGACGAGGATGACGGTCTCGTAACTTTATTTGCAGTATGGCAGCCAAAGAACTATGGCATCACTTACTATGGCGTGGATGGAGCTGTCAATACAAATCCGTCAGGTTATACCGTGGAAACGGAGACGATCACGCTGCAGGCTCCTGTCAGAGCAGGTTATACTTTTAAGGGCTGGTATACAAACGAAGCATGTTCCGGTGAACCGGTAAGCGAGATCCCGAAAGGATCAAGGCTTGACAAGAGCTTCTATGCAAAATGGGAAGCCAATACAGATACCCCATATCTGGTGGAACATTATAAACAGGCACTGGATGGCGGCTATGTACTGGCCGATACGGATACGCTGCAGGGTACTTCCGATACAACCGTGTCCGCGGATGTGAAGAGCTATGAAGGCTTTGAAGCACCGCAGAAGCAGGCATTTGTGATCGCAGCGGACGGCAGTACGGTTGTCAGATATGAATACATCAGAAAGATCTATACGATCACCCTGGATCCTGCTTCCGGATCATTTACGGATGGCACGGGGGAGAGCATCAGCGTACCATACGAGGCAGAACTTCAGTTACCTGTTCCGGTAAGAGAAGGCTATGGCTTTGATGGCTGGTATGAAGCAGACCAAAAGTTTACGGATGGCATGATGCCGGCAGGAAATATCAGCCTGAAGGCGAAATGGATCGCAGGACAGTATGGATACACGATCAATCATTATCTGCAAAAGGAAGATGGATCAGACAGTTATCTGTTAAAGGATACTGTATATGGAACTGCGGAAGTAGATACAGATGTTGAAGGGCCGCTGAAGGAATACACAGGCTTTACACAGCCTGCTGAAGGTAAAAAGATGACGATCAAGGCAGACAGTGCTGCCAATGTGATCAATTATTACTATACGCGAAATCAGTATAAGCTGACATGGGATCTTGACGGAGGCGTGGCTGAGAATTACACGGAAGGTTCTGTTTACTATGGCGCACAGATCCGGATTCCAAAGCCGGTAAAAGAAGGCCACTCCTATACATGGGATACGGAGCCTGTAACTGTTATGCCGGCAGAAGATCTGGCTTACAAGGCAGTCTGGACACCAAATATTTATCAGATCTCGCTGGATCCAAATGGCGGAAATGTCGTGGAAGGTGATCTTGCGACAAGAACGATCACCTTTGGAGAAGCTTATGGCAGTCTTCCTGTCATGGAGAAGGAAAACTACACCTTTGAAGGCTGGTATACGGATAAGACAGGCGGCAGTAAGCTGACGGAAACATCGGCGGTAGAACTGGGACATGATCATGTGATCTACGCACAGTATAAACCAATTGAGTTTACTATCACTTACTATGGCACGGAAGATGCCCAGAATGATAATCCGGAAACCTACAATGTGGAAACCGGTCTGTTTTCACTGGAAAAAGCAAGCAGACGGGGCTATACATTTGAGGGCTGGTATGACAATGAAAATCTGGAAGGAGAGGAAGTCAGAGCCGTTTCTGCAAATGAAACAGGCAATAAAACATTCTATGCAAAATGGCGTGAAAATCATTATAAGATCGTATACCATTCCAATGAAGGAAAGGGATACAGCAAGGAACAGCAGCTTGCTTATACTGAAATTAGTACACTTCTGAAAAACACGTATGAACGGGAAGGATATTATTTCGGTGGCTGGTCCAAGGAAACAGACGGAGAAGCTGTTTATGCAGATGAGGCTGTGGCAGCAGGCTTGTCCGGGGAGGATGACGGTGAAGTACATTTATATGCTGTCTGGATCCCTGAACTGTACAATATTATTTATGAAAATATGGAAGGCGCAGAAAATGCAGATGATAATCCTGCCACATTTTCTGTTGTAGATAACGTGGTAACCTTCCATGAGCCTAAGGGCAAAACAGGCTATACATTTGAAGGCTGGTATCAGGATTCTTCATTTGAAAAGCCGATAGAAGGTAAGGTAACGATCCAGGCACTGCATGATTTCATCCTTTATGCTAAATGGAGTGCAAACACATATACCGTTACCTTTGACAGCTGTCTCGGAGACAGTGCTGCGACAGAGACTATGCTGATGACCTATGATGAAAACTATGTCCTGCCGCTGGCAAGTGAAATGAAAAACTTTGCAAAACCGGGCTACAGCTTTGGCGGCTGGGCACTGGATAAAACATCCGGCGTTACCTATACGGATGGACAGATGGTTTCCAATCTGACAGGAGAAGGAAATATCACGCTTTACGCGGTCTGGAATCTGGATCTGTTTAGTATTACCTACGATCTGGGATCCGGTGGAGAAAGCCATTCCAATCCGGAAATATACAGTATAGAAAATGACGATATCAAGCTGGAGGATCCGGTTGCAAAGAAGGGCTATCAGTTCCTTGGCTGGTATGCAGGCGACAACAAGATCGAAGAGATTGTAAAGGGCACCGGAAAAGACTTTAATCTCGTAGCAAAATGGGGAGGTGCAGGTGAATTCAATCTGTCTTACGTGGGAGAAGAGAATATCACATTAAAGGATGGCTCACAAGGAAAGAAGCTGACTTATAAAGTCACCAGAACGCTCCCGGCAGATGTAGTGGCAACACCGAATATACAGTATGTATATTACCGCACTGTAAGTAAGACGGCATACGGTTCCACTGTGGATATTGATATTGCAAAGGATAAATATCATTTCAAACATGCAGGCGGCGAGGATGTCTACCTGACATTCGGACCGGAGGATATGGAAAAGACCTTTACGATCGAAGAATGGGGCTTAGATACAAGCGCAGATATTGCAGCAGGTATGCAGAGCGGAAATACAGATCGTTATTACAATGTAGAGCTTTACAAGGTGGTTGATACGATCGGAACCTGTGAGGGTACGCTTGGAAATTCTGTATCCGAACAAAGAATTCTTTCTCCGCTTAGTGGTTCTTCTGTTCTGGGAAGTAATGTATTTAATAAGCAGTTCACATATCAGCTGACAGATGGATCTCGTACGATCACGGATAAAGGATATGATCATAATTTCAGTACCACAATTAAGAGCATGCAGCAGATAGTGAATGATAACGTAAAACTCTCGACTTTACAGAAAGCATATATGCAAAAGCAATTGACGGGAGTTGGTTTCAGGCTGGCAGTAGAACAGAGGCAGAGTGATGATGGCTATGCACATATCAGGCTCACATTAAATGGAAACACATTATGTGAAGGTAAGCATGACCTTTCCAATAAAAAGGTCTGGGAACAGTACTGGTATCCAAACAGCTCCGGCTATGTATGGGTAGGGCTGAATGACCAGATCGTTGTCCGGACGGACGCAAGCGGAAAAGGTTCTGATAACTGGTTCTATGGTTCTTCTTATGTATATGCAATGATGCAGGATAATAGAAAACCGCAACAGGTAGGTGTGGCAAATCTGGCATTTGGTAAATACAAAGCCGGAGAGCAGATCTCCATCACCGTTATTTATGACGAAGTCATCGCTTCTGTATCGGGTGTATCACTTGGTCAGGTGGCAGATATACCGCTTACAAATGTGCAGTATGTAGCCGGAAAAGGCACAAATGCATTGACCTTTACAGCAACCTTATCAAAGGATTTTGAAGTAACACCGGATGTCAATAACGACATCAAAAATCTGAAGCCGGTAACAGGTACGGTAAAGGATGTTTTAGGAAACTAAATATAATTTCAAAACAATTTCAAAAGAAATGAAAATACCTCTTGACAAGAATAGTTGTCAGGAGGTATTTTATATATGACAAAGATAGTTGTCAAGATGAAAAACAAAATTGTCATAATGATAAAAATACTTGTCAAAATAAAAAGGTGGGAAAGGAGAATGGAAAGATGCCGCTCAGGAATCATTTAAAGGAATACCGGGTCCGTCTGGATGTCAACCAGCAGCAGATGGGGCAGCTGGTCGGGACATCGAGACAGACGATCAGCCAGATCGAGCGCGGTGATTATTCGCCGTCGGTCACACTGGCGCTGAAGATTGCAAAAGTATGCAATGCAAAGGTAGAAGATATTTTTCAGTATGAAGAGGAAGAAGAGGAATAAAGTATGAAAACAGAAAATGAAATGATGACAAAAGAACAGGAAAATATGCAGCAGAATAAAAAAGCAAAAGGAACGTTTATCGCCACTATGTGCTGTGCCTGCCTGCTGGGCGGTTTTCTTGGCGGTTTTGGTACATGGCTGCAAAGAGGATATGATAAAGGAGAAGCGGCAGCATGGCTGGGAGAAAGGATCGGAACGATCGCCGGAAACGGACTGCCGGTGCTGATGGTGATCGTTTCCGCCATTGCTTTTGGTTATATGGCATGGGCACTCAAAAAAAGCAAAGAGGAATGGAAACAGGCACAGAATTATGATGATGAAGCATTTGAAATATGGAATGAAACATCCGATAAGCGGATCGGAACAGGACTGAACCTCGTTTCTTTTGTTACAATTTTCAATTATTTCAGTTTTTCCGTTTCTTTTTATGCAGATATTTATTATGATGAAATGAGCAGTGCAATGTTTTTGCTTGCACTTGTCATGTTGATCGTAACGATTTTTGCTTCAGTTATACAGCAGAAAAATGCAGTCGATTTCCTGAAGATCGTCAATCCGGAAAAGTCAGGCAGCGTATATGATATGAAGTTTCAGAAGAAGTGGATTGAAAGCTGTGATGAAATGGAACAGCAGATGATCTATAAGGCAGCATTTCATGCGTATAAGGTAACGAATTACCTCTGTCTTACTTTATGGACGGGATTTACCGTGCTTGCCGTGGTACTGAAGATCAGTCTCTGGCCGGTTACGATCGTATCTGCAATCTGGCTGACGATGGCGGTTTCCTATGCGGCAGAAGGCAAAAGACTTTCCAAATCGAAGAATGAGGCAGGAAGTGCCGCCGGTGGAAATCCACTGTCATTTTAGGAAAGGATATCAATATGAAATTTCACATTTTAACATTATTCCCTGAAATGGTAGAACAGGGACTCAACACAAGTATCATCGGAAGGGCTGCGGCGAAAGGGCTGCTTTCCATCAATGCGGTCAATATCCGGGATTATACAACGGAAAAACATGGGAAAGTAGATGATTATCCGTATGGCGGCGGAGCGGGTATGCTCATGCAGGCACAGCCTGTCTATGATGCCTGTATGGCAGTAAAAGGAGATAAATCGACCAGGGTCATTTATATGACGCCGCAGGGACAGACATTTACACAGGAAAAGGCGCAGGAACTTTCTAAGGAAGAGGAACTTATTTTCCTCTGCGGTCATTATGAGGGCATTGATGAAAGAGTGCTGGAAGAAGTTGTTACAGACTATCTTTCCATTGGAGATTATGTGCTGACAGGCGGAGAACTTCCGGCGATGGTCATGATCGATACAATTTCGCGTCTTGTGCCCGGGGTACTTAATAATGAAGACAGTGCACAGACAGAATCCTTTGCAGATGGACTTCTGGAATATCCGCAGTATTCCAGACCGGAGGAATGGCATGGAAAAAAAGTACCGCCGATCCTTTTGTCGGGGCACCATGCAAATGTAGAAAAATGGCGTCTGGAGCAGTCCATGGAACGGACGAAGGAAAGACGCCCGGATCTATGGGAAAGGTGGCTGGAAAAGCATGATAACAGTAGAAAATCTCACTAAGAAGTTTACCAGAACCGTGCAGCCCGGTGAAACAGAAGGCGGGCAGGCAAAGCACAGGAAAAAACAGACAAAAAAAGAAGAATTTTATGCGGTAGATCATATTTCATTTCCTGTTACGCAGGGTGAGATCGTAGGCATATTAGGACCGAACGGAGCCGGTAAGACCACACTTCTTAGGATGCTCGGTACATTGATGGAGCCGACGGAAGGTCGTGTGATCCTGACGGATGAAGCAGGAAATCAGATGACGGATCCGGTGCAGATCAAGCAGAATATCGGTTATCTTTCCGGAAATACAAAGCTGTACCACAGGCTTTCGACGCGTGAGATGCTCCGTATGCTGGGCGAGATCTACGAAATGCCAAAGGAAGCAGTGGAAAAACGGATAGAAGAGATCGTGCAGGTGCTGGATATGGGAGCTTTTATTGATAACCGCATTGAAAAGCTTTCGACCGGTCAGACGCAGCGCGCTTCGATCGCCCGCTGCCTGATCCATTCCCCGGCTATTTACATATTTGATGAACCGACACTTGGACTGGATATTCTGAGCGCAGATGCGATCGTTAACTTTATGAAACAGCAGAAGGAGGCAGGAAAGACCGTGCTGTATTCGACGCATTATCTGGAAGAAGCACAGTTTTTATGTGACCGCATCATCATGATCGATAAAGGAAAGATCATGATCGAAGGAAGTCCTGCAGAGATCATGGAACAGACGCAGACGCGGACGCTCAGGGAAGCATTTGGCAGACTGTATATGGGCAGATAAGGAAAAAGGAGACAATATGAATCCAAATAAAATAAAAGCACTTTTAAAGAGAGAACTGACGGATATATTCCGCGATAAAAAGACATTGTGCATGATGGTGCTCCTTCCACTTTTTCTGTATCCGCTGATGATCGTTGGTATGACGCTTCTGTTTTCTGCGATCACACAGTCGCAGGAGGAGACGACATATCAGGTGGCATTTGCAGATCTGGGACAGGAACGGGAGCAGACGCTGACTGATTTACTGGAAAAAGATGCTGATACCTTTTCTTATCAGATCAGTGTGGAGCCGTTTGATGAAAATGATAAAACAATAGAACAGGCGCTGAAGGACGGGGATTATGATGCAGTTCTTTCCTATGAGGAATCGCAGAAGGATCCTTACCGGATCTATTATCTGGAAGCAAAGGATGATTCGGGTATTGCCGCGGCCGCACTAAAAGAGCTTTTGGAAGATTATAATAAACAGCTCCAGAAGCAGAAGGTACAGCAGCTTGGGCTGGATGCGGATGAAATCTTAAATCCGGTCCGTTATGAAGAAGTGAATTATTCTTCCACAGAGCAGACGATGGGCAATATGCTCGGCGATATCGTGCCAATGCTTGTGATCATCAGTATTATGATGGGTGCGATCTATCCGGCGATCGATGTGACCGCAGGAGAGAAGGAACGCGGTACACTGGAAACACTTCTGACGTTACCGGTGACTAACTTTGAACTGATCATGAGCAAATTTCTGGCAGTATCGGTGATCGCCTGTGTATCGGCAATTTTAAACATTGTATCCATGGGAGCGGCATTTGGTTTTATGTTCAGTTATATGATGGAAGGCATGGGAGCGGTGACGATCAACTATGCAACGTTCCTTCCGGCAATTTTGTTTACGCTGCTTGTCATGGTGTTTTTTGCCCTGTTTGTAACAGCGGTCAGTCTCTGCATCTGTATTTTTGCAAAGAGCTTTAAAGAGGCAAACAATTATATCACGCCGATGATGCTTGTATTTATGTTTGGCAGTATGGTTACGATGGTTCCGAATATAGAGCTGACAGAAGTGACAGCGGCAATTCCGATCGTGAATATTTCACTTATGATCGTACAGTTGTTTTCCTTCAGTTACAACTATGCCCTGTTTGGTATTGTATTATTAAGTAATATTGTCTATAGCTTACTGGCAGTGCTGATCCTGGGAAAAATCTACAACAGCGAGGCGATCCTTTTCTCGGAAGGCATGTCTTCCCTGAAACTGTTTACGCCGCGGAGTGAGATGCGGAAAGGGCAGATACCGGGGATCGGAGATGTGGTCGTACTGATCTGTGTGGAGCTTCTGCTGATCTTTTATGTGGGAACGGCAGCACAGCTCAAAATGGGCTTTTACGGAACGGTTGTGGTACAGCTTCTGATCCTTCTGTTCCCACTTCTTTATTTGTGGTATCTGAAAGCTGATTTTAAGAAGGTATTGTCGCTGCAAATGCCAAAGGTATTACATATTCTGGCAGCATTTTTTGTGTGGATCGGCGGCTTCAGCCTGATGTGTATGCTGGCGGTTCTGCTGACAAAAATATTCCCGGAAAGTACACAGTCCATGGCAGATACGATGGCAGAGTATGTCAGGCAGCCTTTCTGGGTGCTGGTGCTTGTGATGGCGGTCATGCCTGCGGTTGGAGAGGAGCTGATGTTCCGCGGCTTTATTTTTGGGACATTAAAGAGAAGATGGCGCGTACTTCCTGCCATGCTTGTGACAGCAGCGATCTTCGGCATTTATCATATGAGCCTGTCAAAGTTCTTTACAACAGCACTGCTTGGCTTTATGCTGGTATATGTGGTAGAAAAAACAGGCAGTATATTCTGTTCGATGCTGATGCATTTTTGCAATAACCTGGTAGCGGTGGTTGTGATGAAGTACAGCGAGCAGGCAAGCAGGGCGGTTCCGATCCTGACAAAGAGCAGTTATGTGCTGTCAGATTATCTGCTGCTTGTGGGGGTGGCATGTATTGGACTCGGACTGGGATGGTTTTTGCTGAAAAAAACGGGAATAAAAAAGCAATAAAAAGGTATTTACAGCAGAATTCTTCTGTGCTAAAATATGACCGTATGAGTTTTAGCCATGCTCAGGCGTGGGCGCTTCTTTTAAAGCGATCCCCGATCTTAGTACGGCTGTATGAAAAGAAGGAGGAAATCAAAATGATTTCAAAAGAGACAAAAACAGAAATTATGCAGAAATTTGCAAGAACACCTGGTGACACAGGTTCACCTGAAGTACAGGTAGCAGTTCTGACACAGAGAATCAAAGAGCTTACAGAGCACTTAAAAGAGAATCCAAAGGATCATCATTCCAGACGTGGTATGTATAAGATGATCGGTAAGAGAAGAGGTCTTCTTGATTATTTAAAGAGCAAAGATATCGAAAGATATCGTGCATTAATTGAAGAGCTTGGTATCAGAAAATAATGTAATGGATTTGCTAAAAAGAGGCGGGTTGCATATCCGCCTCTTTTTCAAATAATGTCATGCATCTTATCATGTGTGACATCGGGTAAGGGAGATACTCCGAGACCACTGACGCAGACAGAAGCAGAGGCGTGTTTGTGTCCGGGTCAGTAGTTTCGGCATCTTCTTACCGGAGATTTTTACAAAAAACAGTGAGAAGGATGGGGAATCCCATCGGAAAAGGAGAGAAAGATGGTAAAAGTTTACACAATGGAACTTGCCGGACGTACATTACGTGTCGAGATCGGCAAGGTCGGCAAACAGGCAAACGGCTGTGCGTTTATGCAGTACGGCGAGACAACAGTTTTATCAACAGCAACAGCAAGTGAGAAACCGAGAGACGGTATTGATTTCTTCCCATGCAGCGTTGAGTATGAAGAAAAGCTTTATGCGGTAGGTAAGATCCCCGGCGGATTTAATAAAAGAGAAGGCAAGGCAAGTGAGAATGCCATTCTGACAAGCCGTGTAATTGACAGACCGATGCGTCCTCTGTTCCCGAAGGATTACAGAAATGACGTAACACTGAACAACATGGTCATGAGTGTAGATCCTGCATGTCGTCCTGAGCTGGTTGCCATGCTCGGTACTTCTATCGCAACCTGTATTTCAGATATTCCGTTTGACGGTCCTTGCGCCATGACACAGGTTGGTATGATCGACGGCGAACTGATCATCAATCCAAGCCAGGAGCAGTGGGATAAAGGTGATCTGAAGATGACTGTTGCTTCTACAGCACAGAAGGTTATCATGATCGAAGCCGGTGCAAATGAAGTTCCGGAAGCAACTGTTCTGGAAGCTATTTATAAAGCACATGATGTGAATCAGACGATCATTGCTTTCATCAACCAGATCGTAGCAGAGGTTGGTAAGAAGAAACATGAATATGTCAGCTGCGCAGTTCCGCAGGAAATGTTCGATGAAATGAAGAAGATCGTAACACCTGAGGAAATGGAAGAAGCTGTATTTACAGATGAGAAGCAGGTTCGTGAGGAGAATATCCGTCAGGTAACCGCTAAATTTGAAGAAGCATTTGCTGATAAAGAAGACTGGCTTGCTATTCTGCCGGATGCAGTTTATCAGTATCAGAAGAAGACAGTCCGCAAGATGATCTTAAAGGATCACAAACGTCCGGATGGCCGTGCGATCGATCAGATCCGTCCACTGTCTGCAGAAGTTGATATCATTCCGAGAGTACATGGGTCAGCTATGTTTACACGTGGTCAGACACAGATCTGCAACGTATGTACATTAGCACCGCTTTCTGAAGTACAGAAGGTTGACGGACTGGATCCAAACGTAACATCCAAGAGATACATGCATCATTATAACTTCCCGTCTTACTCTGTAGGTGAGACAAAAGTCAGTCGCGGACCGGGAAGACGTGAGATCGGACATGGCGCACTGGCTGAGAGAGCACTTCTGCCGGTACTTCCATCACCGGAAGAATTCCCATATGCGATCCGTACCGTATCCGAAACATTTGAATCAAACGGATCTACATCCATGGCATCTACCTGTGCATCCTGCATGTCACTGATGGCTGCTGGTGTTCCGATCAAGAAGATGGTAGCAGGTATTTCCTGCGGTCTGGTAACAGGTGATACAGATGATGATTACATCGTTCTGACAGATATCCAGGGACTGGAAGATTTCTTCGGAGACATGGATTTCAAGGTAACAGGTACAACAGAAGGTATCACAGCGATCCAGATGGATATCAAGATCCACGGACTGACAAGACCGATCGTAGAAGAAGCGATCCGTCGTACAAGAGAAGCAAGACTTTTCATCATGGATACTTGTATGAAGCCTGCAATCGCAGAGCCTCGTAAAGAAGTCGGACAGTATGCTCCGAAGATCGTACAGATCCAGATCAATCCTGAGAAGATCGGTGATGTTGTCGGACAGCGCGGTAAGACGATCAATGAGATCATTGCCCGTACAGGCGTTAAGATCGATATCACAGATGACGGCGCAGTTTCTGTATGTGGTACAGAAGCAGAAGCAATGCAGAATGCAATTAAGATGATCGAAATGATCGCATCTGATTTTGAAGAAGGTAAGAAGTACACAGGTACTGTTGTCAGCATCAAAGAATTCGGTGCTTTCATCGAGTTCGCACCTGGTAAGGAAGGTATGGTTCATATCTCCAAGATTGCAAAAGAACGTATCGACCATGTAGAAGACGTTCTGACACTTGGTGATGTTGTTACGGTTGTCTGCCTTGGCAAAGACAAGATGGGCAGAATCAGCTTCTCTATCAAGGACTGCAAGTAAGAATGATGAAATGACAGACTGCTATATCTTAAGCGATCAAACACGATTGCGCAGATGGGGCAGTCTGTTTTTTGTTATGGCGACGAGGAAAATGCACGCATTCACGTGAAAAAGAAATATTATTTACAATATTCTACAATCATGCTAAAATAAAAAAAGCTTTTTGGTAAATCCTACTATAGAAAGAGGCGTATCCAATGGGATTCTTGGTGAAATTATTTGGTGGTGTAGAAAAATCTGAAGTAGAACAGATGAAAGCAAGCCATCAGGCAGAGCTTGACAAAATGAAAAAGCTGTATGCAGAACAGATTGACGAGATCCAGACAGCGTTCCGCGCCAAAACTGCCAGCCTGAAAAAGGATCTGGAGGAGTATAAGGAAAATAATAAGACAGAAGAATTAAGCGCTGCACATGAGGCGGAGCTTGATAAGATGAAAAAACTGTATGCGGAACAGATCGATGAGATCCAGACGGCGTTCAGAGACAGAAATAATTCCTTACAGACAGAGTTATCCCGATATAAGGAAAAGAGCGCAGCTTTTGAGGAAGAAATGAAAGAACGCGATGAGAAGCTTACAAAGATGAAGAATCTGTACAATGAACAGATTGATGAGCTTCAGGCAGCTTTTCGCGAGAAGAAGGAATCCGACCATGAAGCTGAAATGGAACGCATGAAAAATATTTATGAGAGCATGCTGAAGGAAATTCAGGAAGCATTCCAGGAAAAACTGAAACAGCTGCAGGATGAACTGGCATCAGCCAATGAACAGGTACAGCTTTATAAGACCGGAATGGAATCCCATGAGGCAGAGCTTGAAAAGATGAAAAAGCTGTATGATGAACAGCTTTTAGAGGTACAGACAGCTTTTAGGGAGAAAAATGCAGAGCTGCAGGGGCAGATTGACAGATTCAAAGCACAGCTTGGCAGTCTTCTTGCCGACTAAAGCTGACAGGGGTAAAAATACTATAGAATATAATGGAGTGAATAGGGATGGATAACAAGATTCTGACTGAAGAAACAAAAGAAACAGAAAAGGAAGCAGGAAAAGAAGTAGAAAATGGGGTTTCTGCTTCGGATGAAGCGATCAAGGCTGTAGAAGCAATGAAAGCAGCTGCCAGCGCACAGCAGGCGGAAGAGGATGCGGTTTATATAGAGCCGGGCATGGCATGGAGAAAGACACTGAAAAGTCTGGAAGAGGAGATTGAAAAAGAGCTTGGAAAAGCCAATGCTGTTGTAGCAGATGTCATTGCAAAGGAAAAGGCAAAATGTAAAGATGCAGTGGCAAAAGAGTTCGCTGAGAAAGAAGCGGATATGAGCAAAGCGCATGAAGAAGAGACAAAGAAGCTGACAGCGGAAAAAGAAGAGGCAGAAAAGAAGCTGGAAGAGCAGCATGCACAGGAACTCAAAGAGCTGACCGAGAAATATGAGGCAGAGCTGAAGGACAGCAAAGAGGCACATGAAGCAGAGCTGGAAAAAATGAAAAATCTGTATGATGAGCAGCTTGCAGAGGTACAGGAAGCATTCCGTGAAAAGACAGCAGGCTTCCGCAAGGAGATCGATCGCTATAAAGAGCAGATCGAGGTACTTATGCTGCATATAGATGATCCGTTTGTCCTGCAGGAGATTCAGATGAAACAGTCCCAGCAGCCACAGGAAAAAGAAACAGAATAACCTATCACAAAATCAAATAGTGCTAATACAAAGGACTTTGCAGTCATAGACTGTGAAGTTCTTTTTTTCTGTCATAAGTTTGTCTCCCTCTTAATATGCTGTAGTGAGGAAAGAAACCAAGCGACAGCGAAGCTGGCATTTGGTTTCTCCGAACGTACAACGAGAAAATCAGAACGCACGAAGTGCGGCTGACGCGTAAGCGGCAGGATTTTCGAGTATGGGCAGGGAAAAGGAGTAAGAGAAAACCAAGCGACAGCGAAGCTGGCATTTGGTTTCTCCGAACGTATTCTGTCATGCATCGCCGATGCATGATGCAGCCTCAGCCCATCACCGAAGGTGATTAAGTATGGGCAGGGAAAAGGAGTAAGAGAAAACCAAGCATTGTCGTATATTTGCGAAGCAAATGTACGGCGTAATAACCTGCTCTGCAGGTTATAGAAGGGCAGGATTTTCGAGTATGGGCAGGAAAAAGTAAGACAAAGGAGAGGATCACATGCAAAAAACAACCAGTATATTACAGATGTTCCCGCAGAAGCTGAGGCTCTATTTTGAACAGGCGGCAGAGCACGAAGACCTTGCTGAAATACGGATCCGGTGCAGACAACCTGTTATGCTGAGGAGGGGTAGAAAGGAATATTATCTGGCAGCGGACGGAACCATGCAGGAGGAAAGACCGGAGGAATGTCTGGTTTTTAACGTGGGACAGGTAGAAAGCATTTTTGTACATTTATGCCAGTATTCCCCCTATGCCTATGGGGAAGAACTCAGGCAGGGATTCATTACAGTGGCGGGAGGACACAGGATCGGTGTATCGGGACAGGTACTGTCGGAAAATAAAAGCATCCGCAGCATCAGGAACATCCGCTTTTTAAATATGCGTATTTCCCATGAGGTGAAGGGCGCGGCAGATGCTGTCCTGCCTTTTATCATACAAAAGGATATGCCATGTAACACAATGCTGATCGCAGGACCGGGGATGGGAAAGACAACCCTGCTCAGGGATCTGATCCGTCAGCTTTCCGATGGCTTTGTGCTGGATGGCAGGAAGATACAAGGATATACAGTCGGTGTGGTAGATGAGAGAAGTGAGATTGCCGGCTGCTTTCTGGGAGAACCGCAGAACGATGTAGGAATGCGGACTGATGTGCTGGATAACTGCCCGAAAGATGCGGGCATGGAAATGCTGCTGCGCAGTATGGCGCCACAGATCCTTGCAGTGGATGAAATTGCAACGGAGCGGGATGTACAGACGCTGCAAAAGGCAATGCATTGCGGAACGAAGGTACTGGCAACGGTACATGGGACTTCTTTCGCGGAGCTCGAAAAAAAGCCATTTTTACAGCCACTTCTGCATATGCAGGAGTTTACAAGATTTATTGTTTTAAAGGGGCAGGGGACGAGTCTTGTATACAATGAGAAAGGAGAACAGCTTTTATGAAATGGATCGGATTTTTTCTTGTGCTGATAGGGAGCGGCGGTATTGGATTTTCACTTGTTCTGGAATATACAGGCAGACTGCGGGAACTGACAACGGTCAGACAGATGATCCACTATATTGCCGATGCGATTTTATATGATGGTCTGCCGCTTGCGGAAGCTTTTTTCAGATGCAGTATGCGGATGGAAGGGGCATACGGCGCATTTCTGGAAAAAACAGCGCAGCAGATAGAGACTTTTTGCGGAGAGGATCCGGCGTGGCTTTGGAAAAGCAATGCTGCCATGCTGTCTGATCGGCTGAAAAAGAAAGACTGGGAAAAGTTTGCGGACTGTATGGCACAGACAGGCTTTTCGGATCCGGGCGGGCAGGTGCAGGTACTCCGGCTTTATGAAGAAGAATTATCGGATCAGATCATAAAGCTGGAAAAACAAAAGGAAGAAAAATGTAAGCTGTATCAGACGATTGGGATCATGGCAGGGGTTTTTATCTGCATCCTGCTGTTCTGACGGCAAAGTAAGGGAGAGAAAAGATGAGCATAGCTCTTTTATTTAAGATGGCGGCGGTTGGGATCCTGGTTACGATATTGAGCCAGATATTAAAAAACAGTGGAAGAGATGAATATTCTTTTTTTGTAGGTCTTGGAGGACTGATCCTGATCCTGACCTGGCTGGTACCTTATATCAGTGCGTTGTTTGATACCGTGGAAGCCCTGTTTCAGTTATAGAAGGGAGGCTGTAAACACAGATGGATGTTCAGAGGCTGATTCTGTTTGGCATGGTGGCTGCTGTTTTTGCACTGGTTTTAAAATCTATGAAAAGTGAGTGGGGGCAGCTCCTTTCCCTGGCAGCAGCCCTGATGATAGCCCTGTATCTGCTGGAACTTTGTAAGGAGGCGGGCGATTTCCTGCTGGGAATCGGTAGATATGTAGAGAATGCGTCCTCTTATCTGCGTATTTTATTGAAGGCTGTCGGCATTACCTATTTGTGTGAGTTTACGGCGAACCTGTCAAGGGATACCGGAAACAGTCTGATCGCGGGGCAGATCGAACTATGCGGGAAAATTGCGGTATTGCTTTTAGGGATCCCTATTCTGGCTTCTTTGCTGCAGGTACTTGAGGGGTATTTATAATGGAAGATTTATTACAGTATTTTGATTTCAGCGAAGTAGACAGTGTGACCGCAAAACTGGCGGGAACGGATACAGTCAGTTTTTCAGATCTGTTCGGACTGTTTATAAAAGGCGACTTTACAGGGGCTTATAAGCTGCTTATGCAGGAACTGGGACAGCTTTTCTTTCCGGGTATTACTGCTTTTCGGGAAATTCTGCTGGCGATTCTGGGAATTGGAATGGTAGCAATGTTGCTGCATTACCTGGCAGGATTTGTAAAAAATAAACAAGTGGCTGATATGACGGCGTATTTTATTTATCTGCTCATGATGATCCTGCTATTCCGCTATGTGACAACAATGCTTTCAATTTCAAAGCAGAATCTGGAAAACCTGCGGGAATTTATGTCTGTGCTCGTTCCGGGGTATTTCCTTTCTGTGTCACTTGCAGGCGGCAGTGTGGCAGCGGCAGTGAATTACCAGTTTTTTCTGCTGCTTTTAATGGGAGTGGATTATATTTTACTGAATCTGCTGCTTCCCTGCAGCAAAGGTTGTATTTATCTGGCTGCTATGAATGGGATTGATGACAGAGGACGGATGAAGGAGCTGATCAGACTGGCTGAACGCACCCTTTCTCTGGGTATCAAGCTCTGCCTGACGGTCACGGTTTCTGTCAGTACGATGCAGAACCTGATCGCATCCAAGCTGGATGGGGTGCAGAAATCGCTATTGCAGCGGGCAATCGGCAGTATTCCCGGGATCGGGGATCTGTCCGAGTCTATGGTGCAGGTGTTTATGGGTTCAGCGGGACTGATACGGAATACGATCGGAACAGCAGGGATGTGTATGTTGTTTTTCATTATGATAAAACCAATGTTCCGGATCTTCTGTATACTGGCGGCAATGAAGCTGGGAGGAGCCTGTCTGGGACTGATGGGTCTGAAAAATCTGGCAACTGCCGTATCGCAGATCGGGGATGGCGGGATCCAGATGTTGAAGATCAATCTGTGCGGGCTTCTGGCATTTTATATCGCAATATTGATGACAATGGTTATTGTGAGAGGCTGATGCTTTTCATATAAGGAAAGGAAGAAGAATGGATCTGCTGCAAAAGCTATGCTGCTTTTTTATACTGGCAAAGATCGTCCTGCAGATGTGCCCGAGCGAAAAATATGAAAAATATCTGCAGGTGCTCGTGACGTGGATGCTGTATGCCATGATACTTTTGCCTCTTCTGGGAAAAGGAAGAGCAGACAGTCTGCAGAACTGGCAGCAGTTCCGAAAGGAATATGAAAAGAGTTTTACAGAACGGATGACCGATATCGACCGGATGCTTTCGCTTCCGGAGGAGGAACAGCTTAAGGAGCATCTGACAGACTCTGTATTACAGAAGGTAGAGGAAACACAGAAAACAGAGCAGGAGAAGCAAAACGCAGAGCAGAAGAAACAAAACGCAGCACAGGAGAAACAAAACACAGAGCAGGAACCAGAACAGGAACCAGAACAGGAAACGGGAGGTGAATAAAATGAAGCCGGATCTGAAAGACTATATACAAAAACTGGGAAAGCTTGGAAAAGACCGTTTTATCCTGCTTTTTCTGGCAGGCATCCTGCTGGTTATCATTGCAATGCCGATTCCGCAGGATAAACAGAGCAGTAAACAGTGGACAACTAAAAATCAGACCGCAACAGATCAGACAGCAGGGGAAAATAAAGCGGATTCTATTGCCGGAGAAACGGAACTGACAACCATGCAGTATGGGGTATATTTGCAAAAACAACTGGAAACATTCTTAAGCAGTGTGGAAGGAGTAGGAAAGGTAAAGGTCTGTCTGACCATGCAAACGTCTAAGGAACTGGTTCCGGCGCATAATACGCCATACACAAGAAAAAGTGAAGAAGAAACGGATGAAAATAGTAAGCGTACGCTAACTGAAACACAGAACGATGCACAGATCATTTTATATGAGCAGGCAGACGGCAGTCAGTCTCCCCTTATTATCAGACAGATCGAGCCTACGGTAAGAGGCGTTGTTGTTGCGGCGCAGGGAGCAGGAAGCCAGAAGGTACAAAATGAGATTGTGGAGCTTCTCGAGGCATTATTTGGAATAGAGGCACATAAAATAAAAATAGTAAAACTGACTACATAGAAAGGGAAGGAGACAACTGTGAAAAAGCTGTGGAAAAGAAATCAGATCATGATCACGGCTCTTGCGCTGATGATCGCGATCGCCGGATATCTGAATTTTATGGGAAAGAAGGTAGATGAAGAAAATCTGTTTACAACATCTGCCCAGTTTGAGGAGGCTTCCGGTGTTACGACGGAGGACGGAACAGATATGGCAGCGGTAACGGATATTACAGATGAGTCACTTGCTCTTTTGCCGGAGCAGGAAAACGGAGCGATTGATGAATCAGCAGCAATGACGGACATTGACAGCATGGATTCCGAGGATGAAATGGTGTACAGTGACTATTTGGATGAAAACCAGGCGGAAAATGTAAGCGCAGCGGCAGATGATGCGGCTTTAGACGAAACAGCCATGGCAGGAATGGATGAAAACGCTGCTTCGGGAGAAGTGGCACAGGTGACGGAAGATTATACGGGAGAAACACCGGGAGAAGCAGTGTTTACCAGCTCACAGGCGATCAGCTCTATTGCGGGAGCGAATCTGATGAAGGAACAGACCAGGGCAAAAAACAAAGAGGCACTTCTGAATATCATAAATGCGGAAAATCTGCCGGAAAGTGCAAAGCAGGATGCGGTAAACAGCATGATCGAGCTGACGGACATTACGCAGAAGGAATGCGCTGCTGAAATCCTGCTCGAAGCAAAAGGCTTTGCAGACGTTGTTGTATCGATCAGTGGGGATGTTGCGGATGTGATCGTACAGGCAGATGATCTGACTGAGGCACAAAGAGCCCAGATCGAAGATATCGTTTCCCGCAAAACAGGTATCGGCGCAGAAAACATAATCATATCTCCCGTAGCAGAATAATAAAAATGATGTTATAATAAGCGCATAAGAAAAACAAGCGTCTGCGTTGCAGACATTTGTTTTTCTGCGCTTATTAACGAGCGAACCGTCTGCGCAGCAGACAGGAGAGCGCCGCAGGCGCGAGTTCGCGAGTATAACTATATCCGGAGGAGATAGGAGAGCGAACCGTCTGCGCAGCAGACAGGAGAGCGCCGCAGGCGCGGGTTCGCGAGTATAACTATATCCGGAGGAGATAGGAGAGCGAACCGTCTGCGCAGCAGACAGGAGAGCGCCGCAGGCGCGGGTTCGCGAGTATAACTATATCCGGAGGAGATAGGAGAGCGAACCGTCTGCGCAGAAGGAGGTATTCTTATGAAGAGAGTTTTTTTGATCGTTCTTGACAGCTTTGGCATCGGCGAAATGCCTGATGCTGCAGCATACGGAGATCAGGGGACAAGCACAATCCGTTCCTGTGCCACATCACCGTATTTCCATATGCCCAATATGCAAAAGCTTGGTTTATTTAATATAGAAGGTGTCGATGCCGGCGGTAAAGTTTTGCCGATTGATATGCCGCTTGCGCGGATCGCACGGATGCGGGAAGCTTCCCGCGGCAAAGATACGACGATCGGACACTGGGAAATATCCGGCGTTATTTCGCCAAAGCCACTGCCGACCTATCCGAACGGATTTCCGGAAGAAGTGTTAAAGCCGTTCCGGGAGCAGACAGGACGCGGCGTGCTCTGCAACAAACCGTATTCCGGAACAGAAGTCATCAAGGCATATGGGGATGAGCATGTCAGGACGGGAGATCTGATCGTCTACACATCGGCAGACAGCGTGTTCCAGATCGCCGCACATGAGGATGTGGTGCCACCGGAGCAGCTTTACGAATATTGCGGGATCGCCCGGAAAATACTGCAGGGAGAGCATGGCGTGGGCCGTGTGATCGCCCGTCCGTTTATCGGGACAAGCGGTCAGTATACAAGAACGCCGAGAAGACATGATTTTTCTCTGGAACCGCCGAAGCAGACGATGCTGGATGCGATCACAGAGGCGGGACAGGATGTGATCGCGGTCGGTAAGATCCACGATATTTTTGCGGGCAGAGGCATGACAGAATTTACGTATACGTCAGGTAATGCAGAAGGGATCGAAAAGACACTTTCTTATTTACAGAAAGATTTTAACGGATTATGCTTTATCAATCTGGTAGATTATGATATGTTATATGGGCATCGTAACGACATAGACGGCTATGCAAAGGCACTTGCTTATTTTGATGGGAAGCTGCCCCAGATCATGGCTGCCATGCGGGACGAAGATATGCTGATCATTACGGCAGATCATGGCTGTGATCCCGGCTATACGGTTTCTACGGACCATTCAAGAGAGCATACACCGTGTATCATGTACGGAAAGCATGTAAGACCGGAAAATCTCGGTACGAGAGAAACTTTTGCGGATATCGGTGCAACAGTGCTCGATTACCTTGGAGTAACCGGAAATATTGCCGGAAAATCTATGCTGTAGTATATAGAAAAGCAGAAAAAGAAATACAACTGGAAGGAAAGTAGCAATGAACAACAAGTATGAAGCGGAAATCAACAAAAGAAGAACTTTTGCCATTATCTCGCATCCTGATGCAGGTAAAACGACACTGACAGAAAAGTTCCTGTTATACGGCGGAGCCATCAATCTGGCAGGTAGTGTAAAGGGAAAGGCAACAGCCAGACATGCGGTATCTGACTGGATGGAGATTGAAAAGGAAAGAGGTATTTCCGTGACATCTTCTGTGCTGCAGTTTGAATATGACGGTTTTTGCATCAACATTCTGGATACCCCGGGACATCAGGATTTCTCCGAGGATACTTACAGAACCCTGATGGCAGCAGACTCTGCGGTCATGGTAATTGATGCCAGCAAGGGTGTTGAGGCACAGACAAGAAAGCTGTTCAAGGTCTGCGTCATGAGAAAGATCCCGATCTTTACCTTTATCAATAAGATGGATCGCGATGCAAATGATACGTTTGAACTTCTGGACGAAATAGAAAAAGAGCTTGGGATCGCGACCTGCCCGATCAACTGGCCGATCGGCTCCGGTAAGAATTTCAAAGGTGTTTATGAAAGAAAATCCAAATCTGTCTTTACCTATTCCGATACGGAAAAGGGAACAAAGGAAGGCGAAACAGAGATCATTCCGATCGCAGAACGGGACAAGCTGACCGCAGAGATCGGGGAAGATGCCCTTTCTCTTCTGGAGGAAGAGATCGAACTGCTTGACGGCGCCAGTGCAGAATTTGATCTTTCTGAGGTGCAGAGCGGTAACCTGACGCCTGTATTCTTTGGATCAGCACTCACAAACTTTGGCGTGGAAGTATTTTTAAAGCACTTTTTGGAAATGACTACAACACCGCTTCCGCGTATTTCCGATAAAGGACCGATCGATCCGGTGGAAAATGAATTTTCTGCTTTTGTGTTCAAAATTCAGGCGAATATGAATAAGGCACACAGAGACCGCGTGGCATTTATGCGTATCTGCTCCGGCCGCTTTGATGCAGGCATGGAAGTGAAGCATGTGCAGGGCGGAAAGGTCATGCGTCTTTCCCAGCCGCAGCAGATCATGGCAGATTCCAGAAAAATTCTGGACGAAGCCTATGCGGGTGATATTATAGGCGTCTTTGATCCGGGTATTTTCTCGATCGGCGATACGCTCTGTATGCCAAAGGATAATTTTCAATATGCAGGTATCCCGACCTTTGCACCGGAGCATTTTGCACGTGTCAGACAGCTGGATACCATGAAGAGAAAGCAGTTTGTTAAGGGCGTGACGCAGATCGCGCAGGAAGGTGCGATCCAGATCTTCAAAGAGTTTAACACCGGTCTGGAAGAGATCATTGTCGGTGTCGTTGGTGTACTGCAGTTCGACGTTCTGAAATACAGACTGGAAAATGAATATAATGTAGAGATCAGACTGGAGCCGCTTCCGTATGAGCATATCAGATGGGTGGAAAATACAGACCTTGATTTGAATAAGCTGGTCGGTACTTCAGATATGAAGAGAGTTACGGATATGAGAGACAATCCATTGCTTCTCTTTGTGAATCCGTGGAGCATCCAGATGGTGCTTGACAGAAATGAAGGGCTCGTGCTTTCTGAATTCGGTAAAAATTAAAAGGGGAACATAGTGCGGAAAAAAAGGATCCTTTTCCTGCTTCTGCTTCTTTTGGGCGTCAGTATCTTATGGGCTGGCAGGCTGCAGAGGGAGCGGACAGGAACAGCAGAAAATCTGACAGAAGAGGAAAATCTGTCTTCGGATGTACAGGAAATGCCGCAGGAAACAGCGGATATCACGCCGGTGCAGCGCATGACACAGATGCAGGGAGCCAAAGAGCCTGCGCGGGAAGTGCAGGATACACAGGAGGGGCTTTTTTATTACGAAGCACTTTCCGATGCGGAAAAAGAGGCATATTGTCAGATTTATACAGCGCTGATCAGCAGGCAGAAGGAAACGCTGTCTATTTTGGACAGCGGGCGGGCAGAGGTACTGTATCAGTATGTGCTCAACGACCATCCGGAAATCTTTTACAGCAGTTCCTTTTCAATGGAAGGCAGGGAGCGGAACGGTGTGCTTTCCAGTCTGTCCGTGCAGCCTGTCTATACGATGACAGGGCGACAGCAGCAGGAAAAGCAACAGCAGATCGATCAGACCGCGACAGCAGTTCTGACATCGATGCCCGCAGGGCTGGATGCTTACGGACAGGTCAAATATGTGTATGATTATGTGATCGATCATACAGACTATGTACTGGACAGCCCGGATAATCAAAATATCTGTTCTGTATTTTTAAACGGAGAAAGTGTTTGTCAGGGATATGCCAAAGCAACACAGTATCTGCTGAAAAAGCTCGGTTTTGAAGTGACACTGATCTTCGGTACGGAGCAGACAGGTGCAGATCATGTCTGGAATCTGGTCAAGGTTGACGGTGATTATTACTATATGGATACGACCTGGGGAGAAATGCAGTTTTCGGATCAGGGAGAAAGTAAGGGAATCAATTATAACTTCCTGCTGATCACAACGGAAGAGCTTTTGCAGACCCACCGGATCGTATCGGAAATCCCGGTTCCTGTCTGCACGGCGGAGCGGGATAATTATTATGTCAGGGAAAAGCTGCTGTTTCAGGAAAAGGATTATGACAGGCTGAAACTGCTGATCGAGCAGGCAAAGGCAAAAGGAGAAACGATTGTAAGATTCCGATGTGGCAGTGAGCAGCTATACCGGGAAATGCTTGATGAACTGTTTGAGCAGCAGAAGATCTTTACGCTGGTAAACGGGGATGCGATAACCTACAGCAGTGATGATAAGATGCATACAATTTTTGTTTTTATGCAATAATCGTCCTAAAACCTTTCCAAAGACAGGAAAATTTGATATAATTACCTGCAAAGCAGGTTATAACGCGTGGCAGGCACGCGAGCCTATAGAAGAAAGGAGACCACAAAATGGAAAAAGAAACAGAACGTGGCACTTATGTATTAAAGGAAGATGAAAAGCTGGGGGCTGTCCAGATCGCAGATGATGTTGTTGCTATGATCGCAAGCCTTGCAGCCGCTGAGGTAGAAGGTGTATCTGCTTTGGTTGGAAATATTACAAACGAGCTGATGAGCCGTGTCGGTATGAAGAAGCTGACAAAGGGCGTTAAGGTTGAGGTTGTGGACGGTGTGGTATCCGTAGATATCGCGATCGTGATAGAATATGGACATAATATCCCACAGACAAGCCGCAATGTACAGAACAAGGTAAAAGCAGCCATTGAAAATATGACAGGGTTGGAAGTTGCCGATATCAATATCCGCATTGCAGGCGTGAATATGCAGGAAGAAAATAAATAATAGGGACAGACTGATGAGCAGAAGCAAATTAAGAGAAAAAGTATTTCAGTTGTTATTCCGTATTGCATTCGGAAGCGAAGAAGAATATGAAGAGCAGGCAGCTTTGTTCTTTGCGGACGAAGAGCAGGAGACACTGACAGAGAAGGAACAGAAACAGATCCAGGATAAATATGATCAGATCCTGGCGCATTTAGATAAGATCGATGCCCAGATCAATGAAAAATCAGTTGGCTGGAATGTCAGCCGCCTTGGAAAGGTAGAGCTTGCCATTATGCGTCTTGCCGTGTATGAGATCTTATTTGATGATACGATTCCGGGCTCCGTTTCCATCAATGAAGCGGTAGAACTGGCAAAGAAATACGGCGCACAGGAATCCCCGGCGTTCATCAATGGGGTACTTGCCAAGTTTGTTCCCAAAACAGAAAATTCATAAATTAAAAATTCATAAGCGAGAAATAGTAGATGAAGCAAAATGTATATACTGTCAGCCAGGTTAACAGTTATATCAAAAACATGTTTGCACAGGATTTTTTATGCAGTTCCATTATGATTAAGGGTGAACTGAGCAATGTGAAGTACCATGGCTCTGGTCATATCTATTTTACCCTGAAAGATACTGGAGCTGCTATTTCATGTGTAATGTTTGCAGGAAACAGAGGCGGACTCAGCTTTCGGATGGAAGCAGGGCAGCAGGTTGTTGTAGGCGGAAGCCTTGATGTATATGAGCGTGACGGAAAGTACCAGCTCTATGCCAGACAGATCGAGCGTCTGGGAGACGGTTATCTGTATGAGCAGTATGAAAAGCTCAAAAAAGAGCTGGCGGAAATGGGCATGTTTGATGCAGCCTATAAAACAAAGATCCCCTTTTACGTCAGAAAGCTGGGCGTTGTGACAGCGCAGACAGGAGCTGCAGTCCGGGATATCATCAATGTGGCAAAGCGGCGGAATCCTTTTATTGAGATCGTTTTATATCCTGCCATTGTGCAGGGAGATCAGGCGGTCTGTAGCATTATAAACGGAATCCATGCACTGGAAAGAGAAGGCGTTGACGTCATGATCGTCGGACGAGGCGGTGGCAGCATAGAAGATCTCTGGGCATTTAACCACAGAGAAGTGGCGCAGGCAGTATTTGACTGCTCAGTTCCGATCATTTCGGCGGTCGGACATGAAACGGATACGACTATTATTGATTATGTGGCGGATCTCAGAGCACCGACGCCGTCTGCCGCAGCAGAGCTGGCAGTCTGTGATATGGCAGCAGTCGTGCAGCAGCTTTACGATCTGTCGCATAAGGTGGTGACAGCCATGCTGCAAAAGTGTAAGCAGCAGAGACTGTTGACGGAAAATATGGAACTCAGGCTCCGCAGTGTATCGCCGCAGATGGTACTCAGGCAGCATCGCATGCGCATTCTTTCCTTGGAGGAACAGCTTTCCTATCACATGGAACGAAGACTTGCAGCACAGCAGCACAGGCTGGAGATCAGCGCATCGCGTCTGGAAGCATTATCACCGCTTGCAAAGCTGAAACAGGGATATGCATATGTGACAAAGGAAGAGCAGACTCTGACAAGCACTGCACAGATCACAAGGGATGATCAGATCCGTATTTATCTGCAGGATGGCTATGCAGATGCCCGGATCGAGGAAACGTATCAACAATCTGTATGATAAGACAGGCAGGAGAGCATATGGCAGAAGAAAAAAAGAAACTGTCTCTGGAGGAGGCATTTGAAAAACTGGAAACAGTCATCGAAACACTGGAACGACCGGAGACCTCTTTGGAGGAATCCTTTCAGGCATATAAGGAGGGAGTTTCCCTGGTGCAGCTTTGCAACGAACAGATTGACCGTGTAGAAAAAGAGGTCAGGGTGCTTTCGCAGGAAGGAGAAGCCGATGAGCAGCTTTAAGGAGACACTGGAGCAGAAAACAAAAGAAGCAGAAGAGATCATCAAAGCATATCTGCCAAAAGAAGAAGGCAGTCAGAAGACCGTCATGGAAGCGATCAACTACAGCGTGAAGGTAGGAGGCAAAAGGCTCAGACCGATCCTGATGCGGGAAGCCTTTACAGAGCTGGGCGGGCAGGGAGAGCTGATCCGGCCTTTTATGGCAGCCCTTGAAATGATCCATACGTATTCCCTGATCCATGATGATCTGGAAGCGATGGACAACGATGAATACAGACGCGGTCAGAAAACCACCCATGTGGTTTACGGCGAAGCAATGGCAATCCTGGCAGGTGACGGACTTTTAAATCTGGCATTTGAGACAGCAGCAAATGCATTTTTACTTGTACCGGGTGATACAAAGGCGGAAAAGGCAATGCTGATCCTCGGAAAGAAAGCCGGCATTTATGGCATGGTCGGCGGACAGGTAGCGGATATTGAAGCGGAAGAAGCAAAGAATCCACTTACTATGGAGCAGCTTTTGTTTATCCATGAAAACAAGACAGCAGCACTGATCCAGTCTGCACTCATGATCGGCGCAGCACTTGCGGGCGCAGGGCAGAAGCAGATCGATGAAATGGAACGGATCGGTTATCTGGTAGGTGTCGCCTATCAGATCGAGGACGATATTCTGGATGTGACGAGCACGTTGGAAGAACTCGGAAAGCCAATTGGCAGTGATGAGAAAAATCATAAGACAACTTACGTGACACTGGTTGGTATTGAAAAAGCAAAAGAAGAAGCGGAAAGACTTTCAGAGGAAGCACTTGACAGACTGCATACTCTGCTGGGGGAGGATACGTTCCTGGAGGAACTGATCAGAAGTCTGGTAAACCGCAGAAAGTAGGCAGGGGTTATGTTGCTTGACAGTATACAAAAAGCGAATGATATCAAAAAAATAAAGGAAAAAGATCTGGACAGTCTGGCAGCAGAAATCAGACAGTTTCTGATTGAGAAGATCAGTGTATCGGGCGGCCATCTGGGGTCTAACCTCGGTGCAGTGGAGCTGACCATGGCACTTCATCTTTCTCTGGATCTGCCAACCGACAAGATCGTATGGGATGTCGGGCATCAGTCATACACACATAAGATACTGACAGGAAGAAGAGAAGGCTTTGAGACACTTCGTAAATTCGGTGGTATGAGCGGTTTTCCGAAGCGGAAGGAAAGCGACTGTGACAGCTTTGATACAGGGCACAGCTCCACTTCTATTTCCGCAGGACTCGGTCTGGCGCAGGCAAGAGATCTTTTGGGAGAGAGGCATACCGTTGTGTCTGTGATCGGCGATGGTTCCCTGACCGGTGGAATGGCATATGAAGCACTGAACAATGCAGCGCATCTGGATACCAATTTTATTGTGATCTTAAATGACAATAATATGTCTATTTCCGAAAATGTAGGCGGTGTATCCACTTACTTGAATTCCATCCGTACGGATGCCAAATATCTGGATCTGAAGGACAGCATTTATTACAGACTTCTCGAAATGCCCAAATATGGACAGGCAATCGTAAAGAAGATCCAGAATGCAAAAAACGGTATCAAACAGCTTATGATCCCGGGTATGTTTTTTGAGGATATGGGGATCAAATATTTAGGACCTGTGGACGGACATGATATCAAAGCACTCAGACGTGTTATTACGGAAGCCAAACGTGTCAAAGGAGCCGTGATCATTCATGTCATTACCCAAAAAGGGAGAGGCTACACGCCTGCGGAGAGACATCCGGCCAGATTTCATGGCGCAGAGCCGTTTGATATAGAGACAGGTATTCCGAAAAATCCGCATACAAAAGCAAATTATACGGATGTGTTTGCAACTGTGATGAATAAAATGGCGGAAAAGAATGATAAACTTGTGGCGATCACAGCCGCAATGCCTGACGGAACAGGGCTCAAGCGTTTCCGAAACCGTTATCCGGAACGATTTTTTGATGTAGGAATTGCGGAGGAGCATGCGGTCACATTTGCTGCAGGACTGGCAGCAGGCGGCTTGAGACCTGTTGTGGCGATTTATTCTTCGTTCCTGCAGAGGGCTTATGACCAGATTCTGCATGATGTCTGTATTCAGAATCTGCCTGTTACTTTTGCAATAGACAGAGCGGGACTTGTCGGAAGTGATGGAGAAACCCATCAGGGTATTTTCGATTTTTCATTTCTTTCGAGTATACCGAATATGCATATCATGGCACCGAAGAACAAATGGGAGCTGGCTGATATGATGAAATACGCAGTTTCCTTTGAGGGACCGATCGCAATCCGGTATCCACGGGGAGAGGCATATGACGGTCTGGAGGAATACAGACAGCCGATCGCCTATGGAAAAGCGGAATGGATCTATCAGGAGAAAGAAATTGCTCTGGTGGCAGTGGGCAGTATGGTAAAGACGGCGGAACAGGTCAGACTCCGATTGAAGGAGGAAGGCTATGCAGACTGCAGCCTTTTAAATGCACGTTTTGTAAAACCAATCGATGAAGAGACAATCCTGGATGCAGCGGGAACACATTCCCTGCTTGTTACAATGGAAGAAAATGTTTTAAGCGGCGGCTTTTCTGAAAAAGTGATCGATCTGATGGAAGCAAACGGCAATCCGGCAGAAGTGCTTCCGATCACCTTACCGGATGAATATGTAGAGCATGGAAATGTGGAGCTTCTGAAAAAAGAGGTTGGTATTGATACAGAGTCGATCGTCAGAAAAATTCTGGCAACGCTGAAAAACAGATAAAGAAAGGCTCAGAGCATGAAAGAGAGACTGGATGTATTACTGGTAAAACAGGGATTTGCGCCTTCCAGAGAAAAAGCGAAGGCAATCCTGATGTCCGGTATTGTATATGTGGACGGACAGAAGGAGGATAAGGCCGGAACCATGTTTGATCCGGAGAAGATAAAAATTGAAGTACGGGGAAATACCCTTCCCTACGTCAGCAGAGGCGGACTGAAGCTGGAAAAAGCATTGCAGGTATTTCCGATCGATCTACAGGGAAAGACCTGTCTGGATATCGGTGCTTCCACCGGCGGTTTTACGGATTGTATGCTCCAGAATGGAGCCGAAAAGGTATTTGCGGTGGATGTCGGACATGGACAGCTTGACTGGAAGCTCAGAAATGATCCCCGGGTGGTCTGCATGGAAAAGACAAATTTCCGGTATATGAAGGCGGATGTGCTTGGACAGCAGGTAGATTTTGCTTCCTGTGATGTTTCGTTTATTTCTCTGACGAAGATCTTAGGACCGGCTTTTGCACTCTTAAAGCCGCTCGGACAGATGGTATGTCTGATCAAGCCGCAGTTCGAGGCCGGCAGAGAAAAGGTTGGGAAAAAGGGTGTTGTGACAGATAAGGCTGTGCATATGGAAGTGGTGGAAAAGATCACACAGTTTGCCATGCAGACGGGTTTTCACCTGCTGGGACTTGATTTTTCGCCGATCAAAGGACCGGAAGGTAATATAGAATACCTTTTGTATATGGAAAAAGAAAATGATCTGGCAGAGGGCACAAATCAGTTGTCTGTTCAGATTGCAGATGTTGTAGAGAAGGCACACGGGAAATTAGATGAATAATTTTTATATTGTGACGAATGTGACGAAAGACAAGTCGCTGGAAACAACAGATTATATAGAAAAGTATCTGACGGAGCATGGCAGGCATGTGACTGTCATGGTCAGAGGTGGGATTGAAAAAGGGATGCAGGAAGATAAACATCTGCTGCAGATCCCACCGGAGACAGATTGCATTTTAGTGCTTGGCGGAGACGGAACGCTGCTTCGGACAGCAAGAGATACGGTCGGTCTTGGGATTCCGCTTCTGGGGATCAATCTTGGAACACTCGGCTTTCTGGCAGAGGTGGAAAAGAGCGGTATTACAGATGCACTCGATCATCTGATGCAGGACAGTTATGAGATCATGGACCGGATGCTTTTGTCAGGGAGTGTGATCCGGGATGGGAAAGAACTCCTGAAGGCTCATGCACTGAATGATATTGTTGTAAACCGCTGCGGGCATCTGATGGTTCTGAATTATGAGGTGGTTGTCAACGGACAGCTTTTATGCCATTATAAGGCTGACGGTATGATCCTTGCATCACCGACCGGATCGACCGGATATAATATGTCTGCGGGAGGTCCGATCGTGGAGCCGGGCGCAAGACTGATGGTAATGACACCGATCTGCCCGCATACGTTAAATACAAGAAGCATTATCCTGTCTCCGGAGGATCAGGTGGAAATTGTGATCGCGGAAGGCAGAGACGGGCAGGCGCAGCAGGCTGAGGTTAACTTCGACGGTGGACAGGCACAGATGCTGACAACCGGTGACAGGATACGGGTGCACCAGTCGGAGCAGGTTGTGAGACTTTTGCATATTAACAAGGTAAGCTTTTTACAGATGCTTCATAAAAAAATGGGTGAAGGATAATGAAAAGAAACAGACAGGAAGCGATCCTGCGTGTAATCTCACAATATGAAGTGGAGACGCAGCAGGAACTGGCACAAAGGCTGAAGGAAGAAGGCTTTGAAGTCACACAGGCGACGGTATCCCGTGATATCCGGGATATGAAGCTTTCTAAAATGCCGACAGGAGAAGGACATCAGAAATATGTCCGGTTTCATAATGATGAAAAACATCTTTCCGGAAAATATGTCAATGTCTTAAAGGAAGGATTTGTTTCTATTGATATGGCACAGAATATTCTGGTCGTGAAAACAGTGTCCGGAATGGCAATGGCGGTTGCAGCGGCGATCGATGCCATGAAATATCCGGAGATTGTCGGTACGATCGCGGGAGACGATACGATCATGATGGCGGTCAGAACGGTTGAAGATACAAAAAGCCTGATGAATCAGATTCTGCAGTTGGTTCATTAACTAAGGCTGTAACCTGCCATGCAGGTTAGCTGGTCATACATTTGCTTCGCAAATATGTGACAAGATCTGGAGTATAAGGAAAATCATGTTAGAAAGTTTAAAGGTAAAAAATGTTGCACTCATTGATGAGTCCGAAGTGACATTTGGAGAGGGACTCAATATTCTGACCGGTGAAACGGGAGCGGGTAAGTCGATCCTGATCGATTCGATCAATCTGGCACTCGGCGCGAAGGCAGACAGCAGTCTGATCCGTCAAGGGGCGGAATATGCGTATGTGGAGTTGTGTTTTCAAGTAAATAATGCCTCCGTGATACAGAAGCTGAAAGAGTTGGAAGTCTTTCCGGATGAAGAGGGTAGAGTTCTGTTGCAGAGAAGAATCATGACCGGAAAGAGTAGCTGCAGACTGAACGGAGAAAGTGCTACGGGCAAACTCCTGCAGCAGGTAGCAGCTGTTTTGATCGATGTACACGGACAGCATGAGCACCAGTCGCTTCTCAATGAAAAAAAGCATCTGGAAGTACTGGATGCATTCTGCGGTGACAAATTACAGGCTGTCAAACAGGAACTTGGTGCAGCTTATGCAGCCTACAGAGAAAAAGAAAAACTGGTAAAAGAAGCACTGGATGAAGATGGCAGCAAAGACCGGGAGATCGCACTTGCCAGATTTGAGCTTGAGGAAATAGAAGCAGCGGCTCTGATCGAGGGAGAAGATGAGAAGCTGGAAGCTGATTTCAGACGGATGGAAAACAGCAGGCAGATCGGGGAAAGTCTTTCACAGGCAGATGCCTGCTTAAACAGCTATGAACAGGAAAACGCAAGAGATCTGATCGGCGCAGCGGCAAAATGCGTAAGCGATGCGGCAAAATATGATGCATCCCTTGCACCGTGTGTGGAAAGCTTTGCGCAGGTACAGGAGCTTTTGCAGGATATCGGCAGAAGTTTGGGACATTATATAGAAAGCATGGAATTCGATGCACAGACTTATACAGATACAAAAGAACGCCTGGATACGATCAATAAATGCAAAACAAAATATGGCAATACTATTTCCGAGATTTTGGCATATGCACAAAACCAACAGGAATTTCTGCATAAATACGATGATTTCGAGCAATATAAAATAAAGCTGCAGGAAGAACTTGCACAGCAAAAAGAAACACTCCTTGCATTATGCCAAAAAGCATCTAAGATCAGATGCAAAGAGGCTGCAAAGCTGGAAAAAGAAATGAAGCAGGCACTTCTTTCCCTGAATTTCCCATATGTGGATTTTGCGATCGAAGTGGAAAACAGTGAGACACATTTATCCGCAAACGGAATGGATCATGTCCGGTTTTTGATCTCATTAAATGCCGGACAGGAAAAGAAACCACTTTCGCAGGTGGCAAGCGGCGGCGAGCTTTCCCGTATCATGCTGGCACTCAAATCCGTGCTTGCAGAGCAGGATGAAACAGAGACACTCATATTTGATGAGATCGATGCAGGCATCAGTGGTAGGACAGCATGGAAAATTTCGGAAAAACTGGCAATCCTTGGCAGAGCACATCAGGTGATCTGCATTACCCATCTGCCGCAGATCGCAGCGATGGCGGATCAGCATTTTGTGATTGAAAAGCAGCAGGATAAAAATGGCACGCAGACAAAGCTGACGGCACTTTCCAAAGATGGTATGCTTTCCGAGATCGCCCGGCTGCTTGGCAGTGATAAGATCACGGATGCAGTGATGCAGAACGCCGGCGAACTGAAAGCCATGGCAGACGAAGCAAAGAAAACAGCAAAATAATACCAAACTAACCTGAAAAATAACGCACATACTAAAAGAGAAATCTTAAGTATGTGCGTTATGTCATGTAGCGATAGATACATGATGTATCCCCGAGCATCGCGAAGCGATTATGCATGCGAGGGGTTCACGTTATGTCATGTAGCGAGGTAACGAAATCAAGCGGCAGCGAAGCTGACATTTGATTTCGCCCGAGCGTACAACGAGAAAATCAAAAGCGCGAAGCGCGGCTGACAGCAGAGCTGGCAGGATTTTCGAGTCTGTAGCAGATACATGACGAGAAAGGAAACAATCATGGACAGAGCTGGAAAAATTTACAGATATATGCTGTTTTCTATCTTATTCCTCAGTTTGCTGCTGATCGGCTTTCTGGGGTATCGGATCAAAAAAATGATCCCTGATCAGATCCTGCTACGCAAAGGTCAGACCGAGGAACTGAACATTGGAATCCCGGTTTCCGCTGCTGTACAGACAACCGGTACAGATCGCAGCAAAGAAAATGCAAGGATCACAACACCTGTAGTATCTGCCTTTCATATGACTTCCGATACAGGAACAAGCTATGAAATGCAGCTCCGTTTTCTGGGGATCATTCCTCTGAAAACCGTACAGATGCAGACTGTTGCAGAGCAGGAAGTGTTTGTTTCCGGAAAACCGATCGGTATTTATTTAAAAACACCGGGCGTGCTTGTGATCGATACAGGGATGTTTACAGGAAGCAGCGGAGAATCTGTCTGTCCGGCAGAAGGCATCCTGCAGTCGGGGGATTATGTAATGCAGATCAACCATACAGATCTGGAAGGTAAAAAGGATTTCGTAAACAGGATCAAAAACAGCAATGGGGAGCAGATGATCCTTACCATCCAAAGAAATGGGGAAATGTCAGAGGTACGTCTTACGCCGCTGCAGTGCGAAGAAGGAGTCTATAAGATCGGTGTCTGGGTCAGAGACAGTGCACAGGGAATCGGAACAATGACTTATGAGACGGCAGACGGACATTTCGGTGCACTGGGACATGGTATTGCAGATGCTGATATCGGAGAGCTTTTAGCACTTTCCAAAGGCAGTGTTTATGATACCTGTATTCTGGCAGTCCATACATCGGATGGTACAAAGCCGGGAGAATTGACAGGTATTCTCAGCTTTGATGAAGAGGATTACCTTGGCAGGATCGAAGAAAATACAGAAGCCGGGATATATGGAAGCTTTTGTAAACCGTCCAAAGCTGACAGCGGGGATGAAGTGATCATAGAGACAAGTTTGGATACATCCGGAAAAAGTGATGTGACAGAGTCTATGAAATATCCTATCGCCCTCAAGCAGGAAGTACAGGAAGGAGCGGCACAGATTTATACGTCCTTTGACGGAACAGGAGCATTTTATGATATCGAGATCACGCAGCTTCGATATGAAGATGACGGTAACCAGAATATTACCCTGACGGTGACTGATCCGGTGCTGCTTGCCAAGACCGGCGGGATCGTGCAGGGGATGAGCGGAAGCCCGATTCTGCAGAACGGAAAGATTGTAGGAGCGGTCACCCATGTACTTGTCAGACAGCCGGAAAAAGGATACGGGATCTTTATAGAAAACATGATGGAACGTAATTAAGAAAATCTTCAGAAATCGCTTTTCGTAATTGAAGATTGTCATATTTACGAAACAAACAAAAATGCAATGCATCATTTTGGTAAATTGTTACAAAACAGAAAAGGCGAGACGACAGAAAGTATTGAATAAGTGCTATAATATGCAAAAATCAGTGACAAAATAGGTGCTTTCGCATATGTGACAGCACATGTGACGAGTTCCGACTATGCTTGACAGAAAATGCTTTATTGCGTATAATCTGTCATTGGTACAATATATAAGAACCTTTCAATTAAATGGAGATACACCAATGATAGATGTTCATTGTCATATTTTACCGGGGATTGATGATGGCAGCAGGAATACAGAAGAATCCAAAGCTCTCATCAGTGAGGAAATGAATCAGGGGATAAATACAATCATATTTACACCACATTTTTATGCGCAGAGGGATTCCGTAGGTCATTTCTTGGAAAAGCGTGCAAACAGCTTTTCGCGCTTACAATCAGCAGTACAATTTGATAAGATCGGACTGAAGCCTCATTTAGGTGCAGAGGTATACTATTTTGGTGGAATTGGGAAGGCAGAGATGGTTCCGGAGCTTTGTGTGACAGGAACAGATATTCTGCTGTTGGAAATGCCATTCGGTCAGTGGACAAAGGCTGTCTACGAAGATGTGGAGCAGCTTGTAAAGAAGCGGAAGCTGACTGTGATTCTGGCACATGTTGAGCGGTATTTTCAGTTCCAAAAAGACAGCTCAGTCATGGAGCAGGTATTGGCGCTGCCGCTGATCGTGCAGCTGAATGCGGGAAGCCTTCTAGGCGGCGTAAAGCTTACCGATTTTGCAGGCAGAAAGAAAAAGAAGCAATGCCTGTCCCTTCTTTCCGAAGACAGAGATATCCTGCTTGGTACGGATGCCCATAATATGGTAAGCCGTAAGCCTAATATGGAGGCTGGCAGAGCAGTAGTCAGAGAAGCACTCGGCGCAGAGAGACTTGACAGGATCGATGCACTGGGCAGCAGGCTGTTTGGCTGATCTGCAGCAGATAGAAAGGTTACAACTATGATACATAATAAAAAAGTACAAGTATTCCTTGGTGTGCTTCTGCTTGTTGTAGTGCTGGCTGCCATGTATTTTGGCCTGCATGCGCTGGATCGAAGAGATACCGGAAATACAGATGATGAAGAAGATGATTACGCTTATGTATCAGGCGATAATGAGATCATTTTCGACGGAAAGATTTACAAGCTGGATCATAATGTGAAAAACTACCTGATCATGGGTACGGATGCAAGCGGTAATGAGGATGCCAAGGGAGAAGCATATCAGGGCTCCATGGCGGATTTCCTTATGCTGATGATGATTGACGAGACTGATAAGAAGTATGGATTTATGCCACTCAACAGAGATACCGTTACTGATATCCAGATGATCGATCATAATGGGGATCTGATGGATTACCGGAAATTATATCTTTGTACCGCACACTGGTATGGCGGTTCAAAGCGGCAGAGTTGTATCAATACAGCAGATGCGGTTTCCGATTTTCTGCATGGCGTTCCCGTGAATGGCTATCTGGCAATTCCGATGGATCATATATCGGATCTGAATCATGTGCTTGGCGGTGTAACAGTTACGCTGGAAGATGATTTTTCAAAGGAAGATCCGGCAATGACAGCAGGCACAACACTGACACTGACCGACGAGCAGGCAGCAATTTTCCTGCGGGGCAGAATGGAAGTCGGTGATGGCGAAAATACATCCCGTATGAGACGCCAGAAAGCATATCTGCAGGCAGCAATCTCACAGATACAGCTGCAAAGCAGTGAGGATGCAAAATTTATGGCAAAGGCATATCAGCAGATTATGGAATATGCCACGTCAGATATGAATATGAATGCGATTACAAAGCTTGGACAGCATCTGGATGAATACGAGTCGCTTGGATTTGTTGAGATAGCAGGGGAGACGAAGCTTGGTTACGACAGATTGGAAGACGGCAAAGAACATGCAGAATTTTTTGCAGATGAACAGTCACTGAAGGATGCAGTATTCAAACTGTTCCCACTCAAAGATACAGGGGAGAGGGAAGAAGATGCATCAGATGAATCAACAGATTCCTCAGACAGTGAATAAGCAGGAATAAAGAGAAACTACAGACACAGGAAGGAATACAAACATGAGTCAGCAAACAGACAAAATAAAGACTCTGTCAAATGCAAATGAAGAAGAGACAGAAATCGATCTGCTTGAACTTTTCTACTATTTAAAAGCAAAGCTTGTGTGGCTGATCAGCTTTTTCGTGATCGGTGCAGTGATAGCAGGCCTGATCACCTATTTTCTGATCACACCCAAATATACAGCAACCTCTAAGCTCTACATGGTATCCGCTTCCAGCGATTCCATTGTCAACCTGTCAGATTTAAATCTTGGTACTTCCCTGACAGATGATTATGTAGAACTTTTAAAGATCAGACCGATCTTTGAAGAAATCATCAAAGAACTGGATCTGGATTATACATATGATGAACTGCTTTCCATGACAAGTATCGCATCACTCAATAAAACAAGACTTCTGGGAATTACTGTAGAGTCTACAGATCCGGTAGAAGCAAGAGATATTGCAAACGCACTTGCCAATAAAGCAGTCTCTTATGTGCCTGAGGTAATGGAAACAGCAACACCGAATATTGCAGAGCTTGCGATCACACCAAAATTCAAGAGTTCTCCGAGCCTTCCGAAGAACACGATCATTGGTGCTCTTTTAGGACTGGTTCTTGCCGCCGGTGTATGTACAGTCCGCTTCTTAATGGATGATACCTTTAAGTCCGCTGAGGATGTGGAGAAGACATTTGGCGTTATGCCACTGACAATCATTCCGGAAGGCAATTTGGAAGGAATCGATGACAAGGCAGAGCAGGAGATCCGTAAACAGAAAAAGAAGGAAAGAAAGAAACGGAAGAAGGAGGCAGCAAATGAGTAATCAGAATAAAGTTATACTTGGAAATATGCCGTCTCTTCCATATGCAATAGAAGAAGCAGTCAACAGACTGCGTGTCAATATGAGCTTTCTGGGGGAAGATGTCAAAAAGATCATGGTCATCAGTACAATGCCGGATGAAGGCAAGAGCTTCGTGACAATGCAGCTCTGGAGACAGATGGCTGAGACAGGAATCGACAGCGTGCTGATCGATGCAGATATGCGAAAATCCGTTATGGTGGATAAATATGACGTCAAAAAGGAAGACGGTGGTAAGATCCTCGGCTGTTCTTATTATCTGGCAAATGATATCCCGTTAGAGCAGGCAGTACTGAAGACCCAGTATGAGCATGGTGATATCCTGCCAAATAATGATAATGTGGTAAATCCAAGCATTTTGCTTGAAAATCATAAATTTGCTGATATGCTCGATGAACTTGCCGGCAAATACAGATATGTGTTTGTCGATGCGCCGCCGCTGAATCTTGTATCGGATGGTGAGCGGATCGGTTCTCTTTGTGATGGAGCAGTCCTTGTTGTCAGAGGCAATTCCACACCGAAGAGCATTGTCAAAAACTCTGCACTGCAGCTTGAGCGTGCAGGCTGTCCGCTGCTTGGCGTGGTGCTCAACCGTGTCAAGGGTGCAAACGGTGGCTACTACTATAAACAGTATGGCGGTAAACACTACGGCTATGGATATGGTAAGGGCTACGGTGACGGCTATGGGTATTACGGAGAGAATAAGTAGTTCCGGATAGCCATGGTATGTTATTCATTTTGTATGTATTCTGCTTCGGCAGTTTACATAAATATTCTTTGGGAAAGGAGGATAAATCCAATGTTCAAGTCACTGAAAAAGGTTTTAGTAGGTGTTTTAGCTTCCAGCTTAGTTCTTTCAAGCGTTGTATTTGCAGCAGGTTCTGCTACAGATGCTCCAGCAGCAAAAGAATTCTCCAAGGCAGCTAAGAAAGCTACAGTTACAGTTGCTAAGGATGTTACAGTAGTTAATGCTGGCGCATTCAACAAAAAGAACGTAAACGTTAAGTTTGCTTCTAAGAAAAAAGTTACTGTAAAGAGAAACGCTTTCAAGAACGCTAAAAAGCTGAAAACTATCACAGTTTACAAGAACAAAGTAACCTTCAAGAAGGGTGCTTTCGGTAAGCTGAACACAAAGAAGATGACAATCAAGGTTAAAGGACTGAAGAAGAATTCTAAGGCTTTCAAGAACTACAAGAAAGCATTAAAGAAGGCTGGCTTCAAGGGTAAGGTTAAGGCAGTTAAATAATTTTACCTACCTGGATGCATCTTAGGGTCCTGGCAAGGCTTCGGCCTTGCCAGATGATCTGTGGAATGGATGAATAAAGCTTTCTGCGGCGCAGGGAGCTTTTTATATAAAAAGTAAAAATAAATTTATGTGCCCAAAAGCCCGGGGGGGGGGGCAAAGGCGCAAATGGGATAATGGGATAATGGGGATAAAACCTTGTATACATTACAGGGAAAAGAAGGGAAAATACGACTATGTCAAAGGAAAAGATGAACAAAAGAATTGATACGCAAAAAGCGATCAGAGTATTTCTTCTGGGATTGTATGATGCACTGGCAGTGCTGGTATCCGCATTTCTGGCATTATATATCCGGTTTGATATGCACTTTTCAGCCATAGATTCTAAATATCTGGAAGCTGCTTTATTGGTGGCACCTGTTACAATTCTGGCTACATGGATCATTTTTAAAATAGAACATTTGTATGATAGTCTGTGGGAATATGCAAGTGTCAGGGAACTGTTTTTTTCAACAATCTCCTGTGTGCTTGTTGTGATCATCCAGGCTCTCTTTATAATTCTGGTGGATCCATATTATGTACCGAGATCTTTTCATTTCCTGTTTCTTTGCTTTTTTCTGCTGCTGGTCGTGGGAAGCCGCTTTTCATATCGCGCAATACGGCTCTTCAGATGGTCTGTTACCGGTAATGACGGAAAGGGAATTCGGAATATCATGGTCATTGGTGCGGGGCAGGCAGGAAGACTGATCGTGGAAGAAATCAAGCATTCCAATGAGATGGATGCAAGAGTCTGCTGTATCATAGATGATGACAGAGCCAAAAAGGGAAAATATCTGCGTGGTGTGGAGATTGTCGGAGACAGAGACTGTATCATATCCGCAGTGGAGAAATATAATATCAATCAGATTATATTGGCAATGCCTTCTGCAAGCCGCAGGACGCAAAAGGAAATACTGGATATCTGTAAAGAGACAGAGTGCGAGATGAAGATCGTACCGGGTATTTACCAGATGATCAACGGCGATGTGCTTATGAGCAAACTTCGTAAGGTAGAAGTGGAGGATCTTCTTGGCAGAGATCCGATCAAAGTCAATGCGGATGATATTTTTAACTATATTACCGGGAAGACTATTCTTGTGACTGGTGGAGGCGGTTCTATCGGTTCAGAACTTTGCAGACAGATCGCCGCACATCAGCCTGAAACATTGGTTATTTTTGACGTATATGAAAATAATGCGTATGACATCCAGATGGAACTTCGGAAAAATTATCCGGATATGCATCTGGAAACGATCATCGGTTCTGTCAGGGACAGCAGAAAGATTTTTCAGGTATTTGAACAGTTCCATCCTGATATCGTGTATCATGCGGCCGCACACAAGCATGTACCGCTTATGGAAGACAGTCCGTGTGAAGCGATCAAAAATAATGTCATTGGTACGTATAAGACAGCCTTTGCTGCCATGACACATGGCTGCAAAAGATTTGTGCTGATCAGTACGGATAAGGCTGTTAATCCGACAAATATCATGGGCGCGAGCAAGCGTTTGTGCGAAATGGTCATTCAGGCGTTTGATGCCAAGATCAAGGCGGGAAAAGCAGATGAGATCCCGCAGCTTTTTACGCATCTGACACAGGATAAATATGTAAATGTACAGGTACAGGAAGCCCTTAAAACAACAAAGACAGAGTTTGTAGCTGTCAGATTCGGTAATGTACTGGGCAGCAATGGTTCTGTTATTCCGTTATTCCGTAAACAGATTGAAGCAGGAGGTCCTGTTACGGTTACACATCCTGATATCATCCGTTATTTTATGACGATTCCGGAAGCTGTCGGGCTGGTTCTGGAAGCCGGTACTTATGCAAACGGAGGTCAGATTTTTGTTCTTGATATGGGAGAGCCGGTCAAGATCCTGGACATGGCAAAGAATATGATCAAGCTTTCCGGCTATACACCGGATGTTGATATCAAGATAGAATTTACAGGGCTTCGTCCGGGTGAAAAGCTTTATGAAGAGAAGCTCATGGATGAAGAGGGGATTCAGAAAACAGATAATGACCTTATTCATGTAGGGTGTCCAATTCCGTTCAATGTAGATACATTTTTCGGACAGCTCAGAGAGCTTATGGATGCTTCCTATAAAAATGCGGGGGACATCAGAGATCTCGTAAAGACGGTTGTAACGACTTACAGACCGGAGAATCATTAAAAATTTGAATGGTAAATGCTTTGCAATAATGGCATAGTTATTGCAAAGCATATTTTCTTTTTATAAGCCATACACCTTACGGTGTGTCCGGCTCCTTTTTTTCGGCTTCCAGACTAAGCTCATAAAGGTCAATCATGGTTGCTTCATCTTTTGTGGCAATTTCTGAAACCTTTATCCAGTTTTCTTCGTCTGCCTGCGCCCAGATGCAGGAACAGGGATGGTCGTTTTTATCCATCATCTGAAAAACTTTTGCCCCGTTTTTTAACGTCTTTACCAGACGGCAGTTGTAATAGCCTTTCTTTTGCATCAGGTTGATAATGCCATATTCAATACGGGCATCGCCTTCCAGCTTTGGTCTTCTCGGTAATTTGATCATGTTTGTTCTCCCCCAATCAAAAAATATTCTGTATAGTCTGCAAGCAGAAAACTACTATACTATATTATATCGGGAAGAGCGCAATTCTGCAAGCCTTCGGATGCTGTACTTTTCAGACTGTGTGATTTATGGTAGACTAATGCTTATACCGGAAAGATACAGGGAGGATTTTGCATGCTTCAGGATGCTGTCAAGGAGATAAAAGTTGCATTATTTGATATGGATGGCCTGCTGATCGATTCAGAGAAGGTATATTGTGCCTGCTGGATACAAGCGGCGAGAGAGCTTGGATATTCATTGGATGAAGAAAGGGTTCTTACGCTGAGAAGTCTGGATAAAACACTTGCCAATGAATTATTCATCGGTTGGTTTTCTGACAGAGCAGCTTATGAGCGCGTGAAAACGCGTCGTAAGGAGATCATGGCAGCAAAGATCCGGCAGACACCCCTGCAGAGTAAGCCGGGGGTACGCAGCCTGATATGTGAACTGGAAAAACGTGGAATAAAATCGGCAGTTGTCACAGCCTCTCCGCAGAAAAGGGCTCAGATGCATCTTGAAAGTGTCGGACTGAATGGATTGTTTGAAACAATCATTACAACAGAAGATGTGAAAAAAGGAAAGCCGTTCCCGGATGTATATTTGTATGCAGCGGGAAAGCTGGGAGTAAAGCCGGAAGACTGTCTGGCGTTTGAAGATTCTCCCAACGGAGTAAAAAGTGCATATGAAGCGGGCTGCCGGACTGTGATGATCCCTGATCTGACGCCGGCTGCAGAAGAACTTATGCCTTATGTGGATTATGTGTATGGCAGTCTTGCAGATCTTGCGGTGGAATTACAGCAGGGTCTGCCTGAAAGATAACGGATTGATTTACAGGGGAAGGAACATCATAAAAACAAGAAATAGACGGGCGGGCGTGAATGATGTATAATAGTCGGATCAGGCAGCTGATAAGACAAAATATGGCCGCCGGACAGATTGAGGAGTACAATGAATACAAAGATAAATACAGAATCAAAAAAACATATATATCGTTTCTTCTGGCAGACGCTTGTATCTGTGATCACACTTCTTCCATTTGTTTATTTGTGGAATACGAAATTGAATCCATTGCTGGGACAAAGCTTCCTGAATAAGGGAAATATACTGATGTGGATCATTTATCTGATACTCATGTGGACGTTTATGTATGTGTTTAACGGATTTCAGATCGGACTGGGCAGAAAATCCCATTTGTATATCGGGCAGTGTATTGCTTATACCTGTTTAAATGCGGTAGAGATCATGATCACGATTCTGATGGTGGGGCGTGTGAAGTATATTGGTGTGATTCTGCTGACCTATACGAAATTATATGTGGTGCAGATGGTTCTTATGTTCCTTCTGACAAATTTTGGAACGGATCTCTACCGGAAGGTGATCCCGGCTTACCGGATGCTGAATATTACGGGGGTGCATGATAATAACCTGGATATCCGGCTTTCAGGGTATCGTGCAAAGTATAAGTTTGATCAGACAATAAGTTGTAATGAAAATATAGAGGGAATCAAGGCGTGTATTTTACAATATGATGCGATTCTGTTAAATGATCTGCCGGATGAAGTCAGAAATCAGATTTTGAAATTCTGTTTTGAAAAAGGAAAGAGAGTTTATTTTCCGCCAAAGATCTCGGATATCATTATTAAATCTTCGGATGAGATGAATCTTGTGGATACACCGCTATACATTTGTAAAAATACAGATATTTCTCTGGCACAGCGTTTTTTAAAACGTATAATGGATATCGTGATCTCACTGACCGGTATTATCATTACGTCGCCGATCATGCTGATCACGGCAATCGCAATCTATGCTTATGACAGAGGACCGGTTTTATACAAGCAGGTGCGTTGTACAAAAGGGAACCGGGAATTTAAGATATGTAAATTCCGCAGCATGGTCGTGAATGCCGAAAAAGATGGAAAAGCGCAACTTGCCAAAGAAAATGACAGCCGGATCACGCCAATCGGAAAGATTATCCGTAGTATGCGAATTGATGAGCTGCCGCAGTTTTTTAATATCTTAAAAGGTGACATGAGTGTGGTAGGACCACGTCCGGAGCGTCCGGAGCTGATCGAGAAAAACTGTATGAAGATACCGGAATTTGCTTATCGTACCCGTGTAAAGGCGGGGCTTACCGGTTATGCGCAGGTTTACGGAAAATACAATACGTCTTTTATCGATAAACTGAAGCTGGATCTGATCTATGTCAGCAATTATTCTATTCTGATGGATATCCATCTGATTTTTCTGACCCTGAAGATCATTTTTATCAAAGACAGTACAGAGGGTGTCTGAAAAGATTGTAAAATATGTAAAAGCGTACATATAGTATAAATCTGAGCGATGATATTTTACTGAACTACTATAACCGTTCCGAGATCACATTCTTTGCAAGGTCAAAGGGCACCTATACCGCTACCGTTACGATCAAGGATAAAAACGGCAAAAAGAAATGTGCAAAAAAGATCAAGATCTATGCCACAAATGACAGTTATCCGTTTGCAAGCCGATATAAAACATCTTATGCAGATTATATTTCAGATTATTATATTTCTTATTTTGCTAAGAAAGCCGGAAAGGCAGTTGTATCCTTTGATGTGTATTGTGATGGTAAATTTGTACAGACCTGTTCTATTTCGGTGATAGCAAAGGGCTATAAATTTTACAAACCTGTCATTAAGAATGTAAAATATGCAGGTAAAGAGTTATATTACTATGATCCGTTTACAAACAAAACAAGTGGTAAGCTGAAGGTAACTCCTGCAAAAGGATATAAGATCGTGTCCATTGAGTATTCCACGGGCCTTAATGCAAAAACCGGTGATTATACTTATAAAAAGATCAAAAATAATGGCAAGATCAAACTGCTTAAACAACGTAAATATACAAGAAAGTACAATGAGGGAACAGAGTATGAGAGCCAGTACGCATACAATTCTCTTTTCCCGGTAACACAGATCCGTATCACGCTGCAGAACAAAAAGACAAAAGAAAAAGTAGTGGATTATGAATATCTGTATACCTTAAACAGAAAATAAGAAGTGTTTACAGGAGCTGTCGCGAAAGCGGCAGCTCTTTTTTGGTAAATGTAATGATTGTAGAATGTCTGAATCTGTGCTAAACTGTAAAGCGTCAGAGTGCGCTTGCGGGCAGGAGGAATTGATTATGAAACTGTTTCGGATACAGTCAAAAGAAGAAAAAAGGCTGGATGAGATCATAGGCCGTCTGCAGATGAACCTGTCGAATAATTATAAGGATTCTGCACAGGCAAATCTGGCAGAGCTTCGGGAAACATATGATGAAATGTGCAGTCAGGGGAAGCTGAAGGAAAAGCCGAAAACGGAGTATGGGCTAAAGCTTGCGGTATATGCAGAAAAACTGAATGGATATTCGCATAAGGATCAGAAGCCTTACTGGCATTAAAATTAAACTAAGGGAGAAAAAAAGTGAGTAGGAACAAAAGAAGAGAGACAGTCAAAACTGCCGTATGGCGGGTTTTGCTGCTGTCAGTCGTATTTGCAGCAATGTGGCAGCTGCCGGCATTTGCCGAGGAAGCGGAAGAGGCGGTGGAATACACGCCGGCGTTATTTGCAACGGCGTGGGCACTTTTACCGCCACTGGTAGCGATCAGTTTGGCGCTGATCACCAAAGAGGTTTACAGTTCTTTGTTTATCGGAATCGTGGTAGGTGGTATCCTGTATTCCGGTGGAAAATTTGAAGGAACCGTCATTCATGTATTTTCAGGCGGTATCGTATCGGTATTATCCAATTCCTATAATGTAGGTATTCTGGTATTTCTGGTACTTCTTGGTGGCATGGTAGCCCTTATGAATAAGGCTGGTGGAAGCAGCGCATTCGGAAAATGGGCAAGCAGTCATATTAAGACAAGAGTAGGCGCACAGCTTGTGACGATCCTGCTCGGTGTGCTGATCTTTATTGATGATTATTTTAACTGTCTGACGGTCGGCAGTGTTATGCGGCCGGTAACGGATAAGCATAAGATCTCCAGGGCAAAGCTGGCATATCTGATCGATGCGACAGCAGCTCCGGTCTGTATCATTGCACCGATCTCCTCCTGGGCAGCAGCAGTCAGCGGCTTTGTGGAAGGAGAAGACGGTTTCGGTCTGTTTTTAAAGGCAATTCCGTATAACTATTATGCGATCCTGACGATCGTGATGATGGTAAGCATGGCGCTTTTCAAGGTGGAATTTGGCTCTATGAAGACATGCGAGATCAATGCTCTTGCGGGAGATCTGTTCTCTGACGGGCAGGGCGATCATAAACAGGAGCTGGAAGCAGAGGAAGGCATTAAAAAGGGAAGAGTGATCGATCTGATGATTCCGATCATCTGCCTGATCATCTGCTGCGTGATCGGTATGCTTTATACCGGTGGTTTTTTCAACGGTACAGATCTGGTAACGGCATTTTCCAATTCGGATGCTTCGGTCGGACTGGCACTTGGCAGCATGTTTGGCATTATTTTTACAATTCTTTTATATGTGGTAAGAAAAGTGCTCAGCTTTTCTGATTGTATGGCATGTATTCCGGAAGGGTTCAAGGCAATGGTTCCTGCGATCATGATATTGACTTTTGCATGGACATTAAAGGCAATGACAGACAGCCTTGGCGCAAAGGAATTTGTTGCGGCTGCAATGAAGACCGTAGCGGGCAGATTTGATATGTTCCTGCCTATGATCATTTTCCTTGTTGCATGCTTCCTTGCTTTTGCAACAGGAACATCCTGGGGAACATTCGGTATTCTGATTCCGATCGTTGTAAATGTCCTGCAGACGAGAAACTATTCTCTGATGATCATTGCGATTTCAGCCTGCATGGCAGGTGCGGTATGTGGTGACCATTGTTCGCCGATCTCCGATACGACGATCATGGCTTCGGCGGGCGCGCAGTGTAATCATGTCAAGCATGTTTCCACACAGCTTCCGTATGTCGTGCTTTGTGCAGGTGTTTCCTGTCTGGCTTATCTGGCAGCACCGCTGATCGGAAATAAATGGCTTACACTGTTGATCGCGATCGTTGTGATGATCGGTATCGTGGCAGGTATTAAGTTTACACAGACAAGAAAAGCAGAAGCAGAAAACGCATAAGACAGAAAAAAGAGCATGGAGGAAAGAAAATGGGTGGCTTTTTTGGCGTAGCAGCAAAGGAAGATTGTGTATTTGATTTGTTTTTTGGCGTGGATTATCATTCGCATCTGGGCACAAGACGCGGTGGCATGGCAGTCTGGGGAGAAAAAGGCTTTGACCGTGCGATCCACAATATAGAAAACGCACCGTTCCGTACAAAGTTTGATAAAGATATGCAACAGATGAAGGGCTGGTATGGAATCGGCTGTATCTCGGATTATGAACCACAGCCGCTGATCGTGCGTTCTCATCATGGAACGTATGCGATCACAACGGTGAGTAAGATCAATAATACGGATGAACTGGTAAAAAATCTGTTTGGAGATGGCTGTTCCCATTTTCTGGAAATGAGCGGCGGAGATATTAATGCGACAGAGCTCGTTGCAGCACTGATCAATCAGAAGGATAATCTGATCGAAGGAATCCGGTATGCCTTGCACACAATTGATGGTTCGTTGTCTCTTATGCTGATGAATGAGAACGGTATTTATTGTGCCAGAGATGAGAAAGGCAGAACGCCGGTTGTGATCGGGAAAAAGGAAGACGCATTCTGTGCTTCTTTTGAAAGCTTTGCCTATAAAAATCTGGGGTATCAGGATTATAAAGAACTCGGACCGGGGGAAATTGTCGTCCTGACGCATAAAAACTGTGTGACGCTCATGCAGCCGGGAAAAGATATGAAGATCTGCACGTTCCTCTGGGTATACTACGGATATCCGGCAAGCTCCTATGAAGGGATCAGTGTGGAACAGATGCGTTATAACTGCGGCGCAAAAATGGCGGAACGAGACAATGTAAAGCCGGATATTGTTGCGGGCGTTCCGGATTCCGGTATCGCACATGCAGTCGGGTATGCCAATCAGTCAGGTATTCCGTTTTCCAGACCATTTATCAAATATACGCCGACATGGCCGCGCTCCTTTATGCCAACGATACAGAGCCAGCGTAATCTGATCGCAAAGATGAAGCTTCTGGCAGTAGAAGAGTTGATCCGTGATAAGAGTCTGCTCCTGATCGATGATTCCATTGTACGAGGTACGCAGCTGCGGGAAACAACAGAGTATTTATTCCAGAGCGGTGCGAAAGAGGTACACATCAGACCTGCATGCCCTCCGCTTTTATACGGCTGCAAGTATCTGAACTTTTCCCGTTCTTCTTCGGAAATGGACCTGATCACAAGAAGAGTGATCGAAAGACTGGAAAATGGAAATGTAACAGAGGAGGTTTTGCAGGAGTATACAGATCCGGACTCTGAAAAGTATGAAAAGATGGTAGATGAGATCTGCAAGGAACTGCATTTTACATCCCTCCGTTTTAACCGGCTGGACGATATGCTGGATGCGGTCGGTATTGAGAAATGTAAGCTCTGTACTTACTGCTGGGATGGGAAAGAATAAGTAGAATTGGAGTATTGATGAATAAGCCATTATTGTTAAGACCTTCCGGCAAAGATTATTTGTGGGGCGGTCAGCGACTGAATACGGAATTTGAAAAAGGAATAGAAATGTCTCCGCTGGCAGAAACGTGGGAGTGTTCCACTCATCCGGACGGACCATGCTTTGTGGCAGAGGGTGAATTTGCCGGACAGACGCTGGGGCAGGTGCTTTCCGGAAATCCGGCATATTTGGGATCCCGTCATATGGGGTGTACGGAACTGCCGCTGCTGATCAAATTTATTGACGCCAGGGAAGATCTGTCTGTGCAGGTGCATCCGACAGATGCATATGCAAAGGAACATGAGCATGGACAGCTCGGCAAGACGGAAATGTGGTATGTGCTGGATGCGGCAAAGAATGCCAGACTTGTATACGGACTCAGAAGAGACTGCACAAAAGAAGAGATCAGGGAAGCAATCGAAAAAGGAAAGCTGACCAGATATCTGCAATATGTTCCGATCAGGAAGGGGGATCTTTTCTTTATAGAAGCGGGAACGATCCATGCGATCGGTGCAGGCGCACTTGTGGCGGAGATCCAGGAAAATTCCAATCTGACATATCGTCTTTATGATTATGACAGAGAAGACAAAAACGGAAAGAAACGGGAACTGCACATTGAAAAGGCACTGGAGGCTGCAAATCTGAAAAGCAGTGCAAAGCCGCGACAGCCACTCCGTATTTTGAAATATCAGCAGGGAATGGCATCAGAATGCCTGTGCAGATGCAAGTATTTTGAAGTGTACAGAATGATCGTAAACACGGAAAGAAGACAGATCGTAACTTATCTGTCGGATCAGATGTCATTCCGCGTCCTGCTTTGTGTGAGCGGCTGCGGAAATATCAGTTATCCGGGCGGGCAGATCACATTTTATAAGGGAGACTGTATTTTTGTTCCGGCAGATTCCGTTGCAATGCGGATCCACGGACAGGCACAGTTTCTGGATGTAAGAGGGTAACGGAAACATGAAAGACGGGCAACAAAAACCACAGGATCTGATCGTATTATTAAAAGGACATAAGACTTATATCCAGACGCATAATTTCCCGGATCCGGATGCAATCGCGTCCGCTTACGGTCTGCAGTATTTTCTGCAACAGTTCGGGATCGATGCGATCCTCTGTTATGATGGCAGTATCGACAAGCTGAGTACGAAGCGGATGCTGACGGTTTTCTCCATGGAAATATTGCATGCAGACTTGTTGGCAGATATGCAGGAATCAGATTATATTGTGACGGTGGACGGGCAGAAGTACAATACTAATTTTACAGATCTGCCCGGAGATGAGGTGGCATGCGTGGATCATCACCCGCAGGTTCGGGACTGTGGATATCATTACAAGGATATCCGGATGGTAGGTGCCTGCAGCTCGATCGTGGTTTCTTATTATCGGGAAATGGGGATAGCAATCCCGCCGCTTGTGGCATCGGCGCTTGCTTACGGGATCAAGATGGATACGGCGGATTTTACAAGAGGTGCAACAGCATTTGATGCGGAGATGTTTGCATATGCATTTGAGACGGCGGATGTGGAAAAGCTGCAGGAAATGTATAAAAATGTCATGGAATTTAAGGATTTGCGGGCATATGCAGCGGCAATCGATAATATAAAGATATATGACAGAACCGGATTTGCATGTATTCCGTTTGATTGCCCGGATGCACTGATCGCGATCATATCTGATTTTATCCTTGCTCTTGACGTTGTGGATGTATCTATCGTATATTCTGTTAGAAAGGATGGATTGAAATTTTCTGTCCGCAGTGAGGTAGAAGCCGTAGATGCCGGTAAATTGGTCGCAACAGCACTTTCCGGATATGGGTCGGGTGGCGGTCATAAAGCGATGGCGGGCGGTTTTGTCCCAAATGAAAGCCTGGATCGGATCGGGCAGCAATATGAATTTTATATAAAAGAAGCCTTTATGAAATACATTAAGGCAACAAGTTAGAAAAGGAGAACAGACTATGTGCGGAATAGTTGGATATGTAGGGGATAAGCAGGCAGCACCGATTCTGCTTGCAGGACTTTCTAAACTGGAATACAGAGGTTATGATTCGGCCGGACTCGCGGTGCGGGATGGCGAGGAACTGGCAGAGGTTGTTAAAGCAACAGGAAAACTGGTGAACCTGTCAGATAAGACAGATGGGGGGAAGGCACTTTCAGGCTGCTGTGGTATCGGACATACGAGATGGGCAACGCATGGTGTCCCGTCCAAAACAAATGCACATCCGCATGTATCCGGTAATTGTACCGGTTCTGCTTCCGGTCCTGTGGAATCAGAGGTCGTAGGTGTACACAACGGAATTATTGAAAACTATCAGGAACTGAAAGAAAAGCTTTTGCATCATGGCTATGAATTTTACAGTGATACCGATACTGAAATTCTGATCAAGCTGGTAGACTATTATTATAAAAAATATAAGGTAGGTCCAATTGATGCACTGGCAAAAACGATCGTCCGTGTACGTGGATCCTACGCACTTGAGGTCATGTTCAAGGATTACCCGGATGAGATCTATGTGGCAAGAAAAGACAGCCCGATGATCATCGGACTGGGTGAAGGGGAAAACTTCGTTGCATCCGATGTGCCTGCAATCTTAAATTATACAAGAAAGGTCTGCTACATCGGAAATAATGAAATGGCAAGGATCACTGCAGATGGTGCGACCTTCTATGACCTGAACGGTGATGTGATCGAAAAAGATGTTGTGGAGATTACTTATGATGCGCAGGCTGCGGAAAAAGGCGGTTATGAGCATTTCATGATGAAAGAGATCCATGAGCAGCCAAAGGTTGTTAAAGACACCCTGCATTCGCTCAGAAAGGATGACGTGATCGATCTTTCCACAGTCGGACTGACTGATGAGGAAATCCGGCAGTTTTCCCAGATTTATATTGTGGCATGCGGCTCTGCATGGCACGTTGGAATGGCAGCTCAATATGTCATAGAAGATCTTGCAAAGCTACCGGTCCGAGTGGAGCTGGCATCTGAATTCCGTTACAGGAATATGATTTTAGATCCGAACGGACTTGTTATTCTGATCTCACAATCCGGTGAGACGGCAGATACTTTGGCAGCGCTCCGGGAAGCAAAGAAGAAGGGGCTGAAAACCTTGGCGATCGTCAATGTAGTCGGTTCTTCTATCGCAAGAGAGGCTGATTATGTCTGCTATACAATGGCTGGACCTGAGATTTCTGTTGCAACAACAAAGGCATATACAGCACAGCTTATTTTGTCTTACCTGCTTGCGATCAAGTTTGGCGTGGTAAGAGGAGAAGTAACGGATGAAGTCTGCAAGAAGTATCTGGATGAGCTTGAGACAATTCCTGATAAGATCGAACAGATCATGGAAAATAAAGAACGTCTCCAGTGGTTTGCGGCAAAGTTTGCCAATGCACATGACGTATTCTTTGTCGGACGTGGTATCGACTATGCGATCAGTCTGGAAGGATCTCTGAAGATGAAGGAGATTTCTTATATCCATTCCGAAGCTTATGCAGCAGGGGAACTGAAGCATGGAACGATCAGCCTGATCGAGAACGGAACACTTGTGATCGGTATTCTGACGCAGGATGATCTGTATGAAAAAACACTCTCCAATATGGTAGAATGTAAGTCCAGAGGTGCATATCTGATGGGAATTACAACATACGGACATTATGAAATGGAAGACACAGCAGATTTTGTTACCTATATTCCGAAGGTGGATCATCATTTTATCGGCAGTCTGGCAGTGATTCCGCTTCAGCTGATCGGATACTATATTTCTGCAGCAAAAGGACTTGATGTGGATAAGCCGAGAAATCTTGCCAAGAGTGTAACAGTAGAGTAGCGGGTATTGGGAAAGGATTTTAAGAAACATGAAAAAGCGTATTCTTGTAACAGGGGGAGCAGGTTTTTTAGGGTCACATCTGTGTGACAGACTGATTGAGCAGGGGAATGATGTCATTTGTATCGATAATTTATTTACAGGTTCAAAAGATAATATCAGACATCTGATGGGAAATCCATATTTTGAATTTATCAGACATGATGTGACAGAACCGATCTACGTCGAGGTAGATCAGATCTACAATCTGGCATGCCCGGCAAGTCCGATCCATTACCAGTATGATCCGATCAAAACGGGCAAGACAAGTGTGCTTGGTGCACTGCATACACTGGGACTGGCAAAGCGTGTCCATGCAAGGATCCTGCAGGCAAGTACAAGTGAAGTATACGGAGATCCGGAGATCCACCCACAGCCGGAAAGCTACAGGGGCTGTGTCAATCCGATCGGTATCAGATCCTGTTATGATGAAGGAAAACGTATGGCGGAAACGCTGTTCTTTGATTATCACCGTCAGCATCAGGTAGATATCAAGGTGATCCGTATTTTCAATACATACGGGCCGAGAATGAATACGCATGATGGCAGAGTAGTCTCCAATTTTATTGTGCAGGCACTGAAAAACGAAAATATTACGATTTACGGAAGCGGCGAGCAGACAAGAAGCTTTTGTTATGTCGATGATCTGATCGAAGGCATGATCCGTATGATGAACAGCAGGGACGGCTTTACAGGCCCTGTAAATATCGGTAATCCGGGTGAATTTACGATGCTGGAGCTGGCGCAGAAGATCATCGATCTGACGGGAAGCAGTTCCAAGATCGTATTTGAACCGTTGCCACAGGATGATCCGATGCAGAGACGTCCTGTGATCGATCTGGCAAAGAAGGAGCTTTCCTGGGAACCGACAGTGAACCTGGAGGAAGGTCTGAAAAAGACGATCGCTTACTTTGACGATCTCTTAATGAATAAATAAAATCTATAGAAAAGAACGAAAAAAAGAGGTCTCATCCGGTTGGATGGGACCTCTGCATAGGAACATGCGTGGTAAAAGGTATTGAGGGATTTTGTGGTAATCCCAGACAAAAAGTGCTGATATAAAAATCGAATGGAATGTACAGATTC
>ULTF01061150.1_pt1 | contig 83957 bp, 73 predicted proteins | sample 1957371 | NCBI WGS metagenome assembly ULTF01 (sample SAMEA4835727, study PRJEB28245) | human gut metagenome | biome: gut microbiome; material: fecal sample | place: Denmark | collected 2008
GAATACAGCATATATGACACGCGCAATCTTCAGGCAGAGCTTGCCAAGAATCTTGATGAGATTATGAATTCAGATACTGCACCTATTACACCTGTAAGCCCAATGCCGTCATTTATGAATAATGACTTTGGCAGTGTCCAGGATGAGGCTGACAAAGACAGTAAGAATGATAGTGACGACGGTGATAATGCTGCTGATGAGCAGATAGACGGCCAGATGAGCATTGCTGACTGGGTGGAGGCCGTACAGGAAGAAAAATACGGCAGCCGGGAGACAAGGGAATTCTCCAAAGAAGAACTTGAGAGAGAGCTTGCAGCAAGAGAGTCCAAAGAAGAAGCATATGACAGGCTTATGGCAAAGCAGAAGGCGGAAGCGGCTAAGACAGGAGTACCTTTTGATGAGGCGAAGGCCAGAGACAATGCCAATCAGGAGCTTATGCTGCAGTCGGTGAAGACAGACCTTGCAATCAGAACAGGTAAGGCAGCAGCGCATATCGAGACGGATGCTGTAAAGCAGAAGGAAGACGGAAGAATATGGCTGTATGCATACAAGAGCAAGCTTGCAAAAGACAGGGAAGAAGCGGCGGCAGAGGAGCAGCGCAGGGTATTGGAGCAGAGGTTCTCTGATGAGGAACATCAGAGGCAGGCACAGAAGGCCATGGCAGATGAACTTGCCAGAGAGGTAAGGGAAGCTATGGATAACAGTGCCGTATCACAGGAGCAGGACTCACAGAAACCGATTCCTGATGCGGAAGATGAAGAATACGGCGAAGAATACGATGACAGTTATGATGACGAATATTCAGAAGATGACTATGACGATGAGTATGCGGAAGATGAGTATTCGGAAGACGATGAGTACGATGAAGATGGGGAGTACGAAGAGGACGAGGAGTATGATGTAGAGCCGATTGAGGAAGAAGAGCCATCAGGCGTAAGGGCATTATTCCATTTTGGCAGAAAGAAAAAGTCAAAGCCGGTTGAGGAGGAGCCGGAAGATGACGAATATGAGGAAGAATATGAAGGCAGTCCTGATGAAGAAGAGCCTGAATATGACGAATCAGAATATGATGATGGAGAAGAGGCGTTTGAATTGGAAATCCCAAAGGAAGTACGTAAGTTTTTCAACAAATATAATGATATGGATGGCGTAACCGAACAGCTGGCAGAGTATTTTGACACTGTCGGTGATGAGATTGGCCGGAATACATCGGAGAGAGGTAATATAATTATCAGCGGCAACAGGAGTGCTGATAAGACAAGTCTTGCCAAGAATATTGCGAGGGCACTTAACCAGCTGTATCCGGAATATCCTAAGAAGATTGCCAAGACTACCGGTGAGAGTATTAACCAGCGTGGAATCGCTAAGTCACTTCCAAGACTTATAGGAACGGTCCTTATTGTAGAAGACGCGGGTTCAATTGTTCCGAAGAGAATCACGGAGCTTCTTGAGGTTATGAAGCAGGATACAGGCGGAATGATTGTAATACTGATAGATTCAGATACAGAGATTAATGTGCTTCTCAGTGTTAATCCTGATCTGGCAGAGAACTTTAACCACAGAATAGTTATCAAGCAGTATGCGGTTGCAGAGCTTGTTGATTATGCAAGAAAATATGCGGGCAAGCGCCAGCATGTTGTAAATGATGATGCACTTACACTTCTCTATATGAAGATTAATAAATTAAGCAAAGAAAAAGAGTATGTAAGGACGGATGAAGTTAAGGAGATTATAGACAAGGCTATTGTCAAGGCAGAACGACGTGCTTCCAGAAGATTATTCGGAAGGCATGTAAGACGTGGCGGAGAATATTTTGTGCTTACCGAGTCTGATTTTAAAGATTGATATAAACCTGTATAACAAGGAGGATTTACAATGAACAACAGTGCGATTGACAATTTGTCAGTTAACGCAATACGTGTATTATCAGCAGATGCAATCCAGAAGGCCAATTCAGGACATCCGGGACTTCCACTCGGTGCAGCACCTATGGCATATGAGCTCTGGACAAAGCATATGAATCACAATCCTAAGGATCCGGAATGGAAGAACAGGGACAGATTCATTCTTTCGGGCGGACATGGTTCAATGCTTCTGTATTCACTGCTTCATCTGTTTGGATATGGTAATCTGTCAGCTAAGGATCTCTCAGAATTCCGTCAGCTTAATTCACTGACACCGGGACATCCTGAATACCGCCACACAGTAGGCGTGGAGGCAACAACAGGCCCTCTTGGCGCCGGAATGGGTATGGCAGTAGGTATGGCTATTGCAGAATCACATCTTGCGGCTGTATTTAATAAAGACGGATATGATGTGGTTGACCATTACACATATGTTCTCGGTGGAGACGGCTGTATGATGGAAGGTATCTCATCTGAGGCATTTTCACTTGCGGGTACGCTTAAGCTCGGCAAGCTCATAGTATTCTATGATTCCAATAATATTTCAATTGAAGGAAGCACTGATATAGCATTTACAGAGAATGTGCAGAAGAGATTTGAGGCATTCGGCTTCCAGACAATAGATGTTGCGGATGGCAATGATCTTGAGGCAATCGGCAAGGCTATTGAGGAGGCAAAGGCTGACCAGACACGTCCTTCACTTATTACGGTTCATACACAGATTGGCTATGGCTGTCCGGCTAAGCAGGGTAAGGCAAGCGCACATGGTGAGCCTCTCGGCGTTGAGAATGTTGCGGCACTCAGAGAGAATCTTAAGTGGCCGTTAGAAGAGAGCTTTGCAGTACCTGAAGAGGTATATGCTAATTATGCACAGTACGCAGCTAAGGGAGCAGATAAGGAGGAAGAGTGGAATAAGCTCTTTGAAGAGTATTCTGCAAAGTATCCTGACATGCGTAAGCTGTGGGATGAATATTACGGAGACAATGCAGAGCTTGATAAACTTTTTGCATCAGATGAATACTGGGCACGTGGTGAGAAGCCGGAAGCTACAAGAGGTATCTCAGGCCGTGTGCTTAACGAGATTAAGAAGGTAATGCCTAATCTTATCGGTGGTTCAGCAGACCTTGCACCATCTAACAAGACTAACATGGCAGGCATGGGCGATTATTCAGCACAGGACAGAAGCGGCTGCAATATGCACTTTGGTGTGAGAGAGATTGCAATGGCTGCTATCGGCAACGGAATGATGCTTCACGGAGGACTGCGTGCATTCGTGGCAACATTCTTTGTATTCAGTGATTATGTTAAGCCTATGGCAAGACTTTCAGCTATTATGGGAGTGCCGCTTACATTTGTACTCTCACACGACAGCATAGGAGTAGGAGAGGACGGACCTACACATGAGCCTATCGAGCAGCTTGCAATGCTTCGTTCACTGCCTAACTTTAACGTATTCAGACCATGTGATGCAATTGAGACAGAAGCTGCATGGTACGCAGCAATCAAGTCTGACAGGACACCTACCGCACTTGTACTTTCAAGACAGAATCTTGCTCCGATGCCGGGAAGCAGCAGGGATGCACTTAAGGGCGGTTATGTAATTGATGATTCAGCTAAGGAAGTCCCTGATGTAATTCTTATGGCATCAGGTTCGGAAGTAGAGCTGGCAGTGGAGGCTAAGAAGCTTCTTGCCGGTGATGGAATTGATGCGAGAGTTGTAAGCATGCCATGTATGGATATTTTTGAAACGCAGAGCGATGAGTACAAGGAGTCGGTGCTTCCTAAGGCATGCCGTAAGAGAGTTGCGGTAGAAGCTCTCTCAGACTTTGGCTGGGGAAGATATGTAGGACTTGACGGAGCGTATGTCACAATGAAGGGCTTCGGAGCATCAGGTCCGGCTAAGCAGCTTTTTGAATATTTTGGATTTACAGCAGAGAATGTTGCAAATGTTGCAAAGAGTCTCTAATTAATTGGTTGAGAAATCAGGTCATATATGCTAAAATATCAGTATATTAACAGTATCAGCATACACTGACCCGATGGACGGCCAATGGGTCAGGGATGGGTATACAATTATTAGGAGGGCTACATAATGGTAGGTAATGTTATTGTTGGACAGTCAGGAGGTCCTACATCGGTTATCAATTCGAGTCTTGTAGGTGTATATAAGACAGCTAAGGACAGAGGAGCTAACAAGGTGTATGGTATGCTCCACGGAATCAAGGGATTATTGGACGGACAGTATGTTGATTTGTCAGAGCACATTAAGACAACACTCGACATAGATCTTCTTAAGAGAACACCATCTTCATTCCTTGGTTCATGCCGCTATAAGCTTCCGGAGATTTGTGATAATAAGGAAGTTTATGAGCAGATATTTGCAAAGCTTAAGGAGCTTGAGATATCAGCATTCTTCTATATTGGTGGTAACGATTCAATGGATACTATCAAGAAGCTTTCAGATTATGCTATATTAATTAACAGTGATATCAAGTTCATGGGTGTACCTAAGACTATTGATAATGACCTTGCAATCACAGACCATACTCCGGGATATGGAAGCGCTGCCAAGTTTATCGCAGCATCACTTAAGGAGATTATCAGGGATGGTCTTGTATATGATTACCCAACTATCACTATAGTTGAGATTATGGGTCGTAATGCAGGATGGCTTACAGCTGCTGCGGCACTTTCACGTTCAGACGATTGCGAAGGTGTTGATATGATCTATCTTCCTGAGAAGGTATTTGATATCGCTGATTTTATGGAGCAGGTTAAGAAGAGAAGTGCTACAGGCAAGTCTCTTGTAATTGCCGTTTCAGAAGGTATTAAGGTTGCAGACGGAAGATATGTATTTGAACTTGCTGACCACGTTGAGTTTGTCGATGCATTCGGACATAAGCAGCTTGCAGGTTCTGCTAAGTTCCTTGCGGACAAGATTGGCTCAGAGCTTGGAATTAAGACAAGAGCACTTGAGTTCTCAACACTTCAGAGATGTGCAGCCCACATGACATCACGTACAGATATAACAGAGGCTTTCCAGGTAGGCGGTGCTGCTGTTAAGGCTGCATTCGAGGGAGAGACAGGTAAGGTTGTAGTACTTAAGAGAGTATCTGATGACCCATATATCTGTATTACAGAGACACATGATGTACATAAGATTGCTAATATCGAGAAGAAGATTCCTCTTGAGTGGATTACAGATGACGCATATGTAACAGATGACCTTATCCATTACATCCGTCCACTGATTCAGGCAGAACTTTCACCAATTATGGTTGATGGTCTTCCAAGACATCTCAGACTTGGTGATGAATAAGATAATAATTGTTGAAGATTGGGGCTGCATATATTGATTATATGCAGTCCCATTTTTAAAGTATGGAATTAAAGTATCCGTGTAAAGTATCCGGGAGGGAATATGTCAGAGAAAATATTACTGTTTGAAGTATCATCCGCTGTGAGTTCCAAAGTTCAGAAAATAGCATCACAGATGCGGATTAAGACTAAAGTTGCAGATAAAGCGGAGTATGGAAAAACAATAGGAATGATTGCCGAAACAGATGATGCGGTAAGCAGCGCAGGTACAGCATTTAGTCCGGATAAAAGCCTTATGGTAATGTGCGGGCTTACGGAAAAACATATGGACAGACTGTTGTTTGCATTGAGAAGGGATAATGTTGACATAGGTTACAAAGCAATACTTACAAAGACTAATGCATCATGGAGTGTATCCAGAATGTATGCCCACATGGAGCTTGAGCATAAGCTTACACATTAATACGGTGGGTCAAGATTCTTCTGTATGCGCTTAAGAAAATCATAGAGCTGCTCAATCTCTTTTCCGGAGAAACCTTTAGTAATCTGGTTATCCATTTTCTTAAAATATGGTACAAACAACTCAAATACATCACGACCCTTATCTGTTATGACAAGCTTCTTAAGACGGGCATCTTCGGGACAGCCTACACGCATTATAAGTCCGTGGCGCTCCATGACCTGAAGTGTATTGGTTGCTGTGGCGCGTGATATATCGAATTCATTCTCAATGTCGCGCTGGAATACATCCGTATCTTTGTGAGCCATAAGGTATCCGAGAATATGGCACTGAGGCTGTGTGAGAGCTTCTGACTTGCCGATCTCACTGATAAAGCAGGATATGTATCTGTTTATTTTGTTGTGAACAACACGAAATTCATGACCAAGTCTTTTCTTCACGCGAAACTCCATTCATATGCATCAGATTGTAAACAGTTTTCATTTTAATTTGTAATAAGGCGGATGTCAAGCAAAGGTCACAAAATGTACACAAATAGCGGCTTGACATTAAAAAAATATTGTATTATTATTGTTAGCACGCTAACATATTAATATTGTTGAAATCTATTGAAAAGGAAGTGGAAGAATATGATTAAAACGCTGGCGGCACATATTAAAGAGTACAAAGCAGCTTCAATTGCGACGCCTATATTCATGATTCTTGAAGTAATCATGGAGACAGCGATTCCCGTGCTTATGGCATCAATCATTGATAAAGGTGTCGAAGCGGGCAACATGAAGCATATATATACGGTTGGTGCAATGATGGTTGTTGTCGCGGCACTTGGACTGTTATTCGGTGTGCTTGGCGGCAAGTATGGTGCCAAGGCCTCTACAGGATTTGCAAGGAACTTAAGGAAGGCAATGTATGAGAACATACAGACATTTGCATTCTCTAATATTGATAAGTTCAGTACTGCAGGTCTTGTAACAAGGCTTACAACTGATGTGACCAATGTACAGAATGCATATCAGATGATTCTGAGAATGTGTATGAGAGCGCCGTTTTCACTTATCTGCGCGATGGTAATGGCATTTATCATTAATGCGAGACTTGCAAGCGTATATCTGATAGCAGTAATAGTACTTGGGTGTGCGCTTGTGCTTATTATGAGCAGGGCAACGAAGTATTTTGGAATGGTGTTTGAAAAATACGATGACCTTAATGCAAGTGTTCAGGAGAACATATCAGCAATCCGCGTTGTCAAGGCATATGTACGTGAGGATTATGAGAAGGATAAGTTCAAAAAGGCGAACGGCAACATTTACAATATGTTTGTAAATGCCGAGAAGATAATTACGCTCAACGCACCTCTTATGCAGACAACGGTCTATACATGTATCCTCTGCATAAGCTGGATGGGTGCTAAGATGATAGTCGGAGGCTCCCTTACGACAGGAGAGCTGATGAGCCTTCTTACATATTGCATGAATATCCTGATGAGCCTTATGATGCTCTCGATGGTATTTGTAATGATAACGATGAGTGCGGCAAGTGCAAGACGTATTACTGAGGTGCTTAATGAGAAAACTGATATCTGCAATCCTCAAGAGCCTGTATATGAGGTTGCTGACGGAAGCGTAAGGTTTGATCACGTTAATTTTGCATATGGAAAGAATGCCGCAGAGCCTGTACTTAAGGATATTAACATCAGTATAAATGCAGGTGAGACGATTGGCATTATCGGCGGAACCGGAAGCGCGAAGTCAAGTCTTGTCAATCTTATAAGCCGTCTGTATGACGTTAACGGAGGTGCCGTATACGTTGGCGGAAGGGATGTAAGAGAATATGATATCGAGACGTTGAGAGATGAGGTATCGGTTGTTCTTCAGAAGAACGTTCTTTTCTCGGGTACAATTCTTGATAATCTCCGCTGGGGCAATAAGAATGCAACGGAGGAAGAATGCAGACGTGCCTGTGAACTTGCGTGCGCGGATGAATTTATCGAGAGATTCCCTGACGGATATAAGACATATATTGAGCAGGGCGGAAGCAACGTATCCGGCGGACAGAAGCAGAGACTCTGTATCGCAAGAGCGCTGCTTAAGAAGCCTAAGATTCTTATTCTTGATGACTCTACAAGTGCTGTTGATACGGCGACAGATGCCAGGATAAGAAGCGCATTTGCAAAGGAAATTCCCGATACTACGAAGATTATCATTGCGCAGCGAATCTCAAGTGTTGAGCACTGTGACAGAATAATTGTGCTTGATGACGGAGTGGTAAGCGGATTTGGTAACCACGATGAACTTATGAAGTCCAATGAAATCTATCGTGATGTATATGAGTCACAGACCGGTGGCGGCGGTGACTTTGATGAGCCTGGAAAAGGAGAATAGTATGGCAGAGAAAGTACGTGAATTCAAGGGCGGACCGGGAGCAAGGGGACGCGGACCAAGACCGAAGGTAGCTAATCCCGGCAAGCTGTTTAAAAGAATCATGCAGTATGTCATGAGAAGATATACTGTGCATATTGCAGTAGTTGTAATATGCATATTTGTCGGTGTACTTGCCAGTGTACGCGGTACACTCTTTATGCAGACACTTATTGATGATTATATACTCCCTATGATGGGAAGTGCAGACCCTGACTTTGGACCGCTTCTTGCAGCGATGGCAAGAGTAGCGGTATTCTATGCGATTGGTGCGCTGTCAACATGGGTTTACAGCAGAATTATGGTTAATGTCACACAGGGAACACTAAGAGACCTCCGTCAGGATCTGTTTTCCAACATGGAGGGACTTCCGATAAAGTTCTTTGATACACATGCGCATGGCGATATCATGTCAATATATACTAACGATATTGATACACTCAGACAGATGATAAGCCAGAGCATGCCGCAGCTTCTTAACAGTGTAATTACGGTTGTCAGTGTATTTATAAGCATGATAGTGCTCAATGTTCCGCTTACGGTTGTTACATTGATTATGGTTGCAGTCACACTTACATCTACCAAGGCAATCGCCGGAAGAAGCAGTAAATACTTTATTGCACAGCAGAAGGAGCTCGGCAGGGTTAACGGCTATATAGAGGAAATGATGGACGGACAGAAGGTTGTCAAGGTATTCTGTCATGAAGAAGAAAGCATAGAGAACTTCAACAGACTTAATGATAAGCTCTGCGAGAGTTCATATAATGCCAACCAGTTCGCTAACATCATGGGACCGGTAACCATGCAGATTGGCAACATGAGCTACGTTGTGTGTGCAATGGTCGGCGGTGTGCTTGCACTTAACGGCTTTGGCGGCTTCACTCTTGGCGGGCTTGCGAGCTTCCTTACATTTAATAAGAGCTTCAACCAGCCTATCAATCAGATGAGCCAGCAGCTTAACAGCGTTATAATGGGCCTTGCGGGTGCAGAGAGGGTATTCAGGCTGCTTGACGAGGTTCATGAAGAGGATGAGGGCAATGTAACTCTTGTAAATGCAAAGCTTGAGAATGGTGTTCTTACCGAGACAGACGAAAGAACCGATATGTGGGCATGGAAAAATATACATAAGGACGGAACAGAGGAGCTTGTTGAGCTTAAGGGCGATGTTGTATTTGATGATGTTGACTTTGGATATAACCCTGATAAGATAGTCCTTCACGGAGTAAATCTGTATGCGACACCGGGACAGAAGATTGCATTTGTCGGTTCGACAGGTGCGGGAAAGACTACTATTACGAATCTTATTAACCGTTTCTATGATATTCAGGACGGTAAGATAAGATATGACGGAATAAATATTAACCATATCAGGAAGGATGACTTAAGACATTCTCTCGGAATAGTTCTTCAGGATACGCATCTGTTCACGGGAACAGTACGTGATAATATCAGATACGGAAAGCTTGATGCAACTGACGATGAAGTTATTGCAGCAGCAAAGCTTGCCAATGCGGACAGCTTTATCAGAAAGCTTCCTGACGGCTATGACACGGTACTTATGGGTGACGGTGCTAACTTAAGCCAGGGACAGAGACAGCTTCTTGCCATTGCAAGAGCCGCAATAGCAGACCCTCCGGCACTCATACTTGACGAGGCGACAAGCTCAATTGATACAAGAACAGAGCGGATTGTACAGGACGGAATGGATAAGCTTATGAAGGGCAGGACAACATTTGTAATTGCCCACAGACTTTCAACAGTGCGTAACTCAGACTGCATTATGGTGCTTGAGAACGGACGGATAATAGAGCGTGGCAATCATGACCAGCTCATGGAACTTAAGGGAAGATATTACCAGCTGTATACGGGAGGATTGGCTGCCAGCTAATTGCCGGCAGCCTTATCTATTACTTTTATCTGACTCCATCTGCCACTGATAAATCTTGTCGTAAAGCATATTCCACGTACAAACCAGTCACACGCCATACCTATCCACACTGCAATCGGACCGAAGCCGAATACGCGGCAGAGGATTGTAACTATAAGAACACGGCAGGTCCACATTGTGATTGATGATACAATCATTGAGAACTTAACATCGCCGGCAGCACGCATTCCGTATGCAAGGCTGAATGAGAATATCCACGGAATAGGCTTTATTATTGATACGAAGGTCGACATTTCTATAAACATACGCGTGCTTTCAGGTGTCATGTTGCCAAGCACCGCAAGCGGTCTTGTTGCAAAATAGGTGAGAGCACATGAGATGATAAGTGCAACCTCGGCGTATTTGGCAAGCTTTATTATGTATCGCTTTGCTTCGTCAGGTCTGCCTGCACCCATACACTGGCCGACGATGGTTATTGTTCCGAGACCTATGCCGATTGCAGCCATACTGTTGAAGGATTCAAGTATTGTCTGCATGGCGTTGGCGGCAATGGCGTCTGTTCCGAGTGTGGATACGGTAGACTGGATTGCAAGCTTGCCGAACTGGAACATTCCGTTTTCAATACCGGTAGGTATTCCGACACTTAAGATAGTGCCGATAAGAGCCCATTGCGGGCGCACTGACGAGTAATTGCTGATGACAATCTCCTGCTTAGGCTTACGCAGGCTGTAAAGCACGACAACGGCACAGAAAGCACGTGAGACAAGTGTTGGAATTGCGACACCTTCAACGCCGCAGTGCAGGCCGAATATCAGGATTGCGTTACCGGCTACATTTACGACATTGGCAACCATGGAGATTGTCATTGGATATTTGGAATTGCCGCATGCGCGGTAGAGTGCCGCACCTGCATTGTAGAGCGCAATAAAAGGATATGAAAATGCCGTTATTACAAGGTAAGTAAGTGCATTATTCATGATTGCCGGCTCAACGCTTCCGAATATTAATGAAAGCAGCGGTCTCCTTAATATTACTGCAAATGCTGTAATTATCAGTGAGATTGCAAACACGGAAAGTAAAAGCTGCTGGCCGGATTCGTTGGCTTTTTTGTGGTTGCGGCTTCCGATGTACTGTGAGCATACGATTGCCCCGCCTGTTGCAAGTGCTGAGAATACCTGTATGATAAGTGTGTTTATCGAGTCTACAAGAGATACCGCCGAGATTGCGGTCGGACCTACGGTACTGACCATAAGTGAATCCATCATGCCCATGACGGAATTAAGTATCTGCTCTATTATGAGCGGTATGATTAATTTGAAAATATCTTTATTGCTGAACATACTTTTCCTTTCCTGTAATAAAAGCTTTTCTGTAATAAAAAAAGACGGATGATTAAACATCCGCCTTTGGTTTATCTGTGTCTTCTTCGGTTATATGATCTCCTGCGGTGCTTTCTCATCTTATTATCATGTACGGTGTCAATTATCTCGAAGATTATAAGAACCGCAATAATCATAATTATAACATGCCATATATTGATGACAAGGCAATTTTTTTGGCTCACTACAGAAGAAGTACTCTCTTGAATGTAAGGGAGATTGGTATCTTTGGTGTCGGACTTCGGAGTTGTAACGAGAAGTGTTGCTGTTCCGACTTTGTGACTGCCGTAGTTGAATGAAACATCTGCCGTGAAGTCGTAGTTATTATCAGATGCTTCGCTGTTCTCGGAGACGGATATATCAATATCAGTAATTGAGGCACTCTGAGGAATATCCACATAAGCCGAATCCATGGAGAATGATATCCCGGCGTTGCCAAACACTTTGGAATTGTAGTAGCTGGAGCTGTTAAACAGCGAGCTTACATCGCTGCTGGATATTGGAGCTTTTTTAAAATTATTAAATCCGTAATCAAACAGTGCTTTGGAATCAACATATCTTGATGCGTCATCTGATTCGCGGAACACAACGCATATAAGCCTCATATCATCTTTCTGTGCAAATGTGATAAGAGTATATCCCGACTCATCCGTAAAGCCCGTCTTACCGCCTTTGAAGTACTCATACTGATATCCGTTGCTGTTTGCCATGCCATGACGCTGCCTGAAGTAACGCGTCTCAGCAGTCTTGTTGGTAGGCGGTATGCTGTAATTTACGGAAGAAGATATCGTCATGAATGTAGAGTTGTTAAAGCATGCGCGTCCAATCATTGCAAGATCATAAGCCGTTGTATAGTGATTGGTGTCCGAAAGACCATTAGGGTTGTTAAAATGTGTGTTAAGTGCGCCGAGCTCCCTGGCGCGCTCATTCATCATATCTGAAAATGCGGGAATGCTTCCGGCAATGTATTCGCCAATTCCGTAGGCAACTTCATTGGCTGACTTAAGAAGTGTGGCATAAAGAGCCTGTTCCATTGTAAACTGCTCACCTTCACGTGTGCCTGTATTGGCCTCATCCCACTTATAACTGTTGGCAGCTGCCTTGGAAAATGTTATCACATCATCAAGAGAACTGTTCTCAATTGCAAGGAGAGAAGTCATTATCTTGGTTGTACTTGCGGGATATGCACGCGAGTGGCAGTCCTTTTCATATAAAATGGCTCCTGTGTCTGCATCTATAAGAATGGCACTTCCGGCAGATATCGTTGGTGATGCGGGCCATTGATTATCAGAACTGCCCTGGGAACTGCCGGTTGTATCGGTTGTACCGGTTGTGCTCTGCACAGTGCTATTGACGGCTGATGTTGCAGCATTGGAAGCTGCGGTTGAAGCCATGGCAGCGGATACTGATAACGCAGCTGAAGCTGATATTGTTACGGCACAGAGCGTTGCAGCGGTTGAGCGCAGTAATGTTTTCCTGATATTATGTAGCTTTATTTTATTGAAATTCATCCTGTTAATCCTCATTATTAATTTGATTATGTTTTAAGGCTATCCTTAAATTATATTGTAAAATGAAAAAACGTGCAATAGCACATTTGGTTTTGGCGGACAGTTTTGGTAGACTTTTGTGGAGATTTCATATAATATAGAATTTAATGTATATATTTTCAAATTGAAAGGAATGGAATATGCGTCTTAGAAATGTACCCGGTGCAAGGGATGTTATGGAAGAAAGCGGTTTTGTGTTCACGGAGCCGGCAGGGATGAGCGGAACATGGAAGGAAGTATTTGGCAATGATAATCCTATTTACATAGAAGTCGGAATGGGAAAGGGACAGTTTATAACTACGCTGGCCGAGCAGAATCCGGATATTAATTATGTAGGAATTGAAAAGTATTCAAGTGTGCTTCTTCGTGCTGTAGAAAAACAGAACGAGAAACAGCTTCCTAACCTTAAGTTCATAAGAATGGATGCGGAGAATATAAAGGATGTATTCGGTGAACATGAGGTTGGACGCATTTACCTTAACTTTTCAGATCCGTGGCCAAAAGACAGGCATGCGAAGCGACGTCTGACATCAAGACAGTTTTTTGACCGATATGATTATATTCTTGCTCCTGACGGAGAAGTACAGTTCAAGACAGACAACGTGGATCTGTTTGACTGGTCACTTGAGGAGATAGGAGAGACAAAATGGAGACTTACAGCCCAGACGCATGATCTCCATAACGATGCGGTTCTTAACGAGGGCAATGTCATGACAGAATATGAAGAGAAGTTTTCTTCAATGGGTAATCCAATCTGCAAGCTGATAGCTGTAAGGCAGACCGGAGATATACAGGCATAGTTATTATCTGATGCAGGGGCAAAAGGCCGGAATCCGTATGAGTCCGCTCTTAAGCGGGGGAAGACCTTTTGTCCTTTTTGTTAACAGTTATTCCTGAAGATGCATATAATAATGTAACATCGTTAATCAGTGCAATAGGTATCAGGATGCGCAGAAGATTCTATAGCCGGATGGATTTGTTTATGTATAAGAATTGCAAATTCAACAGATACTTAATAAAAATGAAAAATTCTTATCGCGAAATCTACAAAATTATCAATTCAGACCCCTGCCATACTAATCCCAAACCGCTGAAAAAGCGCTAAAACAGGGGCTTTACGGGGAATTGTACAAATTGTGCCAAAAAATTTTAAAAAATTTTAAAAAAGTACTTGCATTTTTTGAAACCATCATATATAATAACCATTGTGTTCAGCAAGTGAACAAAACATGAAAGCTTCCTGAACAGTAAAATTTATCACATGCGCTTCTAGCTCAGTTGGTAGAGCACCTGACTCTTAATCAGGGTGTCCAGGGTTCGAACCCCTGGAGGCGCACTAAGAAAAGCACTGTTTTTGCAGACGTAGGAGCTGCGGGGGCGGTGTTTTTTGTTTGCCTTTTTTTAGGGGGCGGAGAATCAGGGTGCTTAGGAGGGAACTATAATGAAAAGAAAAATGTTATCAGCAATGGCATGTGCATGTGCAATGATTATTATGACAGGCTGCGGTGCTGCCAAAGGAAACGTCAGTGAAGGCAGCAATGTGGGGAATAACGTCAGCACAGCACAGGTTACAGATTCATCAGAGCTTGTGATGAATGTTACAACAGCAGAGAGAAGCCTTAAGGTGCTTGGTGGATATACGATGGATAACGGAAGTAAGAAGGAAGTAACAAAGCAGCCGCTTGCAGACGGATGTACTTTCTATAATAACAGCGGAGAGCAGATTGCATATAAGGATTTTGCGGATGCTGTAGAAGCAAAAGCATCTGGTGCCGGTGTTGAATGTAAGGTACAGTATGAGGGTAAGCAGATTATTAAGGTTTCAATACTCGACAAAGCTGTTAATACAGGTGCGTCAGGAGAGATTCCTTCAACGCTTTATCAGCATATGGGAAGATAGGCATATAAGGATTTTTTTAATTAAAAATAGCATTTGAAGTATATTTTAGGTTGCACCGTTACATTATTTACAGACACAGATACAGTGATGTAGATAAAGGGATGGTGGTCATATGAAAAAAATATATTTTCTTATAATAGTTATAGTCGTGTGTATTATTGCAGGACAGAACAGGCATGGGTATGAATATGTACAAAAAAAGCCTGCAGTGAGTGAGGCATACACAGTGAATGCAGAGGAGATATATACGGTTAATGCTGAAGAACCATATATTGCAGAGCGGCAGTCCCAAAGGAAGATATCATGCTGGGGTGACAGCATGATGGAAGGGTACGGAAGCAGTGAGGCGTATGTGATGACGGACATGGGAGCTGCAGACATCAGCTATTACAATGCACCGATGGCACTTGAGGCACTGACAGGGCTTAAAACATACAATTTCGGAGTGAGCGGCGAGACCTCAGAGGAGATTGCAATCAGAGCCGGTGGGATAACATTATATACGGACAGAAATATTTATATAAGCAGTAAGAAAAGTACAACCGCAGTACTTATTGACGGCAGCGGACAGGCTGTTATAATGAGTGATTTCAGCGGATATGGCAGTGAAGATAATGACATGCCTGACACGTGCTATATTAACGGAAAGCTGTGCCGGGTATCGCAGGTCAGGAACTCGCAGAGGGTAAGGATACAGCTATGTGACAGTGAGGATGACGCCAGCGGGTACATGTTTGTGCCAAAGGGGACTGCGGTTGTTCCAAAAGCTGCTGCTGACCATTCGGAAGATATAATGATTCTGGAGATGGGAAGCAACGGAGGATGGTATGGGGATTACAGCCTTCTGGTGGAGCAATACAGGGGAATTATTGACAACGGCGGATGCACGGATTATATAATTGTAGGAGATACGGACAATCCGGGAGAATCGCTTGCTGACATAATGCAGACGCAGTATAATTCGGATGGAACATATGTGGGCACAGGTGATACTATGTGGGAGGCTGCGCTGAGGGAAGCGTTTGGAGAGCATTTTCTTAACATGAGAGTGTATATGCTTGAAAATGGACTTGCTGACTGTGGCCTTGTACAGACACCGTCCGATGCTGCGGCATATGAGATGGGATGTATACCGGAGCAGCTTAGAAGCGACTGGACGCATTTTAACTCATACGGATATTACGCCAAGGGAATAGGAATATATATTAAGGGCGTGGAACTGGGGTACTGGCAATGAGGATATTACTTGCGGAGGATGATACTTCACTTGCGAAGGCAGTGGCAACAATCCTTAAGAAAAATAACTATTCGGTTGATGCAGTTGGTGACGGAGTGGCGGTGCTTGAATATCTTGAAGCCAAGATATATGATGCAGTAATACTTGATATTATGATGCCTGAGATGGACGGAATTACTGCCCTTAAGAAGATAAGGCAGAGTGGTAATATGATTCCTGTGCTGCTTCTTACGGCAAAAACGGAGGTGGAGGATAAGGTAGAAGGACTTGATACGGGTGCTAATGACTACCTTACGAAGCCGTTTGACACAAGGGAGCTTCTTGCAAGGCTGCGTGTTATAACAAGGACAGTGACACAGCAGGACTCATCTGTGCAGGCAGGTAATCTTAAGCTTGACACCAATACGTGTATTCTGTCATCACCGAAGGGCAGCTATCAGCTTTCCAATAAGGAATACCAGATGATGAAGATGTTTATGTCGAATGTTAATCAGGTTATATCGGCAGAGCATTTTATGGAAAAAATATGGGAGAGCGATTCTGATTCGGAGCTTAATACGGTGTGGACATATATATCGTATCTCAGGCGCAAGATGGAAGCACTTGAAGCGGATGCTAAGATAGCAACGAGAAGAAATCTTGGATATTGTCTGGAGGTTAATCAATGAAAATAAAGATGCGAAATAAGATTAATGACAGAATGATGTTTAAGATGAGGATGAGATTTGTGCTGGCAGCAATGTCAGCACTTATTGTTATGCAGGCTGTAATCATATCGTTCAGTGTATATAATTCTTATATCAGAATGGTAGCAAAATCGGATTCAGTCATAGCAGCTGCGTATGAGGGGATAAAGTCGGGTGCAGATAATATTGATGCAGACGGACGTTTTTTCTGGGTCAGTACAGATAAGACTGGCAGTGTTGCCAATATAAATACAACCTATAACCGTTCGGTAAAGCCAAAGGCGGCAGCAAGGTATTACAGGGATGTAATTAACAGCGGTAAAAAAACCGGATTCTACGAAAGCTACAGGTATGCGATATACGAGTCTGACGGAATAACAACGTGCGTGTTTCTTCGTAGGAGTGCCAATATAGACATGCTTAGGAAAAATGCGGTTTCAATGGTGTTTATATCAGCAGCGGGGCTTGGAATAATGCTGATTATACTGATATTGGCATCTGGAATAATTGTAAAGCCTATGGAACGCGGATATCAGAAGCAGAAGGAATTCATCACATCAGCAAGCCATGAGCTTAAGACACCGCTTACGGTTATTATGGCAGATACTGATATTCTTCAGATGGATGATGAAGATAATGAGTGGGTTTGTGATATAAGAGCGCAGGCAGACAGGCTTACTGGAATGACGAACAGTCTTGTAAACCTCGCAAGGCTTGATGAACGCGGAGGAAATATAAACAGGATTGAATTTCCTATATCTGATGTTGCTCAGGATATAACAGGCTCCTACAAGGCAATGGCGATAAGCTGCAAAAAAGAATTTGTATGTGATATAACTCCGGGGCTGTCATTTAACGGTGATGAAAATGGAATACGGCAGATATTTACTATAATGCTTGACAATGCGTTTAAATATTGCAGTGACAACGGAAGGATAGAGTTTGAATTGAAGAAAAACGGCAGTGCCGTAAAGATATGCGTGCGCAATAAGGTACCTTCGGCTGCCGATATAAATACTGACAGGATGTTTGACAGATTTTACAGGGCGGACGCGACAGCAGCCAGTGTTAAGGGCTATGGTCTCGGACTGTCAATTGCAGCCTCAATAGCTGCCGCACACAGAGGCAGTATGAGGGCTTATGCCGTGGGAGACAATGTGATAGCAGTTGAGGCGGTCTTGAAGTGATGGATTCTAAGCTTAAGAAATGGTTAAATATGAGCGGTAATGGAGGATTATAATGAAGCTTTTACTTGCTGAGGATGAGAAGGAGCTTTCCAATGCACTTGTGGCTGTGCTGAAAGCCAATAATTATATAGTTGATGCCGTATATGACGGAGCAGATGCATATGACTGGGCAGTGACGGATGATTATGACGGAATTATACTTGATATAATGATGCCGAAGCGCAACGGCATTGATGTGCTTGCACAACTGAGAAAGGACGGCATAAGGACACCTGTGCTGCTTCTTACGGCAAAGTCGGAGGTAGAAGACCGCGTGCTTGGACTTGATACGGGAGCGGATGATTACCTTACAAAACCATTTGCAATGAAGGAGCTGCTTGCAAGGATACGTGTAATGACGAGACGTACGGCATCATATGCGCCTGATACGCTCGATGTTGACGGAATGAAGCTTAACCGCGGGAACTGCATGCTCGAGTATAACGGCGGTGAAGTGCAGCTTGTCAACAAGGAATACCAGATGCTTGAGATGCTTATGAGAAATAAGGGCAGGCTTGTCTCGTCAGAGCAGTTTATTGAGCATGTCTGGGGGTATGAGACTGATATCAATGTAAATGTTGTCTGGGTCAATATATCCAATCTCAGGCGCAAGCTTACACAGATTAATGCTCCGGTTGAGATTAAGGCGGTGCGGGGGCTTGGCTACAGGCTTGAAAGTACGGGAGAGCAGAACGGAGGGCAGTAGGTTGATAAAACGTCTTCAGAGAAAATTTGTAATGATAACGGCATTGTCAGTTGTAATCGTAATGATAGTGCTTCTTGCCGGAATTAATGCCGCTAATATGATACAGACAGAGCAGGATTCGGACACGATTCTTCACATGCTCAGTGACAACGATGGAAGATTTCCGGATAATAAGGATTCAATGAAGGTAAAGACGGGCAGTCCGCAGCAGGACAATCCGCAACAGGACAGTCCGCAGCAGGATAATGCATGGCAGAAAAACGGCAGCAGACCGGGAGCACTTGCATCCCCTGAGGCTAAGTTCCGTACGCGATATTTCTCTGTATATATTAAAAATGACGGCACCTGTGATATAAATACCGACAGCATAGCGGCGGTGTCCCGGGATGGTGCAAGGCAGATGGCTGACAGTGTGCTCAAAGGCGGAAGAACGGAAGGCTACAATGGTAATTACAGATTCAAGGTTACCGTAAAAGACGATGGGAAGCTTATTGTATTTCTTGACTGTGATGAGAGCCTGCGTACGATGCGCAATTTTGCCCTGTTATCGGTGATTATAGGAGTAGTATGTCTTGCACTCGTCACAGTACTTGTTATGATATTCTCAAGGCGTGCGATAAAGCCGGTGGCACAGAGTATAGAAAAGCAGAAAAGATTTATAACGGATGCCGGACATGAGATTAAGACACCGCTTGCAATAATATCTGCCAACGCAGAGGTTATTGAGATGATGAATGGTGAGACTGAGTGGACGAAGAGTATCTGCAATCAGGTCGAGAGACTGAATGTCCTGGTTAAGGGCATGCTTGAATTAAGCCGCATGGATGAGATGTCCGAAAAACCTGAATTTGTAAATGTTAATCTGAGCGAAACGGTTCGCAGCAGTACGGACAGCTTCATGGCTATGATGCAGAAGAAAAATATTACATGCAGTACAGATATAGCTGATAATGTGCGTGTTATGGGAGATTCGGGAAGACTTGCCGAGCTTGTGTCACTTCTTATTGACAATGCGATAAAGTATTGCACAGATGGCGGAAGCATGAGCGTGAAATTGTGGATAAACGGACGCAAGGCAGTATTCTCTGTGTATAATTCCTATGACGGAGAGCTGCCGGATGATATGAATAAGCTTTTTGACAGATTCTACAGGACAGATGAATCACGTTCAAGAAGCACGGGAGGCTATGGCATAGGCCTTTCGGTGGCACAGGCTGTCGTACAGCTTCACAAAGGCAGGATAAGCGCAGAGAAAAAAGACGGCGGAGCATGCTTCACGGTGATGCTTGTGCGGGCGTAGTGGGAGTGGGTAAAATTTATTTTACACAAATTTCTAAAATTAAGTTTCAATTTAAGTTTGTATTTTATAGTGGATATATGGAAAGGAAAAACAACCATATATCCACTTTTTTTAATATTTAAAATAAGAGACAGGAGGCATTATGAACAATATAATGACATTTAAAAGGCGCGAAATAAAATACCTTCTGGATGACGATGAGTATAACAGTCTGAAGGAGCGCCTGCAGGCAAGGCTTGTTGAGGATGAGCATGGCAGGTCAACGATATGCAACATTTATTATGATACTCCCGATTTCAGGATTATAAGGAAATCTCTTGAAAAGCCTGTGTACAAGGAGAAGCTCAGGCTCAGAAGCTACGGAACGGCAGGAGCGGAGGATAAGGTTTTTGTTGAACTGAAAAAGAAGTACAACGGAATCGTATATAAGAGGCGTGAGACGCTGACGCTCGCACAATCTGATGAATATCTGGCAGGTCACACGAAGGCACCTTGCGATACACAGATTTTCCGTGAAATAGACTGGTTCAGGGATTATTACGGGAATCTTAAACCGGCGATGTACATTTCATATGAGCGCGAGGCATATTATTCACTTGAAAATCCGGATCTGAGGATTACATTTGACCGGAATATTATGTACCGCTCATATAACTTAAGTCTTGCGGCGGGAGTTGAAGGTGAGAGCATACTTGAACCGGGGCAGCATCTTATGGAGCTTAAGGCCGGCGGGGCAATTCCGGTGTGGCTTACAAAAGTACTTGATGAGCTGGGGATATACCCTGCGTCATTTTCAAAGTACGGAAGGGCGTACTTAAGTCAGGTAGGTTGAGATACACACAAACTAGAGATGCCCTGAAAAACGGGCGGAATGGAGATTAATATGATAACAATTTTTCAGTCAATAGCAGATACAACAACAGGAACGGTTACAATTCAGACATTTTTAATATGTATAATAGCGTCGGTGGTGCTTGGCGTGGTGATAGCGTCAACGCATATGTACCGCAACACATACACAAAAAGCTTTGTGGGAACGCTGGTGCTTATGCCGGCAATAGTGGCGCTTGTGATTATGCTTGTAAATGGCAATCTCGGCGCAGGAGTTGCGGTTATGGGTGCATTTTCACTGGTGAGGTTCCGTTCGGTACCGGGAACGGCGCGTGAGATTAACAGCATTTTCCTTGCAATGGCAGTAGGCCTTGCCTGCGGAATGGGCTATATCGGAGCAGCAGTGGTATTTGTAATTATTATGGAGCTTGTAAATGTTGTGCTTACACTCAGCAGCTTTGGCGACAGGCCTGAACTTGAGAGAAGCTTAAGAATAACAATACCGGAATCACTTGATTACACGGATGTATTTGAAGAGATATTTGATAAGTATGTTACAAAATGTGAGCTTGTAAATGTTAAGACTTCAAGCATGGGAAGCCTGTTCAAGCTTGAATACCACATCAGGCTTAAGGATTCGGGAACGGAAAAGGATATGATAGATGAGCTGAGATGCCGCAACGGTAATCTTGAGATTATGTGCAGCAGGGCAGCCAATCAGGCAAGGGAGGAATTATAATGACAAAGTTATTGATAAATAAAAATGCAGCCGCGGCGGTTGTCATGTCAGGTGCGCTTGTCATGGCAGCGCTTGCAGGCTGCGGTCAGACGGGCACTGCAGGAAGTTCACCGGATGTTTCTTCAAACGGCGCATACATTACAACGGCTGTATCGGAAAATCAGAAGAACATAGAGCTTACAGATTCCAATGTTGATATCAATTTTACCGACAGGGATAAAAGCAGCGAATATGATGAAAGCAGCGCGGTAAAGATTACGCTTAACGGCAGCAGTGCCGCTGTAAGCGGCAGCGGAGTAAACATAAGCGGAAGCACGGTAACAATTACGTCAGCGGGAACATATATTATAAGCGGATCTCTTAGTGACGGACAGATTGTTATCGCGGCATCGGATTCAGACAAGGTTCAGCTTGTGCTTAATAATGCGGAGATTAATTGTAATACAAGTGCCGCAATATATGTAAAGAGTGCGGATAAGGTGTTTGTAACACTTCCGGCAGGCACAACAAACAGCCTTGGAGGTGGTACGGAGTATGTCCAGACAGATGATAATACGGTTGACGGCGTAATATTCAGCAAGAGTGACCTCACGCTTAACGGAACAGGTACTCTTAAGATTGATGCCGATTACAGGCACGGCATAGTGACAAAAGATACACTGTGCATAACCGGAGGAACATATGTAATTGATGCCGTTAAGACGTGTCTTGCAGGCAAGGACGGAATTAAGATACTTGATGGCAGCTTTACTCTTACGGCAGGCAGCAAGGGACTGAACTCAGGCAACGATGACGATGCCAAGGAAGGAAGCATATATATTGCCGGCGGAACATTTACAATTAAGTCGGAGGATGACTCAATACATGCAGACGGAAGCTGCATAATCGCCGGAGGAACATACACGATAGTTGCGGGCGATGACGGAATCCATGCCAATTACGATACAATAATCACGGACGGCAGCATAACAATCACGGACAGCTATGAGGGCATTGAAGGACGCAGGATTACTGTAAGCGGCGGCACAATTAATCTTACGGCAAGTGATGACGGAATAAATGCAGCCACGGGCGGAAGCTCAGACGAACAGCGGATGCCGGGCGGACAGAAGGGTGAATTTGGCGGATTTGGCAGACAGAAGGGGGCTGATGTACAGTCACAGGAAATGCAGATGCCGCAGGACGGACAGCAGCCACAGGAAATGCAGGCACCTGCAAGCCGGTCTGCATCCGATGATGATGTATATGTAAAGATTACGGGCGGAACAATAACGGTCAATGCAGGCGGTGACGGCATTGATTCAAACGGCAATCTCTATATTACAGGCGGAACAGTATATGTTGCAGGCCCTACAAGCAACGGTGACGGTGCGCTTGATTATGAAGAAGAGGCCTCAATTACAGGCGGAACACTCATAGCTGCAGGCTCAAGCGGAATGGCTCAGGGCATGGGAAGCAATTCAACACAGTGCTCAATGCTTGTTAATCTTTCAGAGACAATAGCTGCAGGCTCAGTAATAAGTCTTAAGGATTCATCAGGAAATGTGCTGATATCATGGACTTCGCCTAAGCAGTTCTCAAGCGTTGTGATAAGTACGGCGGAACTTGCTCAGGGCAGCACATATGCACTTGTAACAGGAGATACACAGACAGAGGTAACACTTAGTTCGGTAGCAACAACAAGCGGCAGTGCAGGCTTTGGCGGCGGCTTCGGAGGTGCCGGCGGACGCGGCGGAAACGGAGGCGGCAACGGAGGCGGCAGACGGTAATGCCGGCAGGCAGGAATATGGGAGCAGAAAGCTCTATCCTTAATTGGTATGATGGCAGATATGGTTATAAGCACATAGTTGAGAAAAAAACTCATTGGTTGTATAATAATATTTTAGATACAGTCCGGCAGGATATTTTGGATATATTATAAGTGTCCGGCAGACAGATTGGGAATAACAACTATTCAATTAACGGAGGTCAATTATGAAAGTAATTCTTGTAAATGGAAGTCCACACGAGAAGGGCTGTACATATACGGCACTTACTGAGGTGGAGAAGATTCTTAACAAAGAAGGGATAGAGACTGAGATAATGTGGCTTGGCAATGATCCTGTTGCAGGCTGTATCGGATGTGGAGCCTGTTTTAAGAGCGGCAGATGCTTCCGTAATGATGTAGTTAATACATTTATAGAGAAAATGTCACAGGCAGACGGATTTGTATTCGGAAGCCCTGTTCATTATGCATCTGCTTCGGGCGCGCTTACGAGCTTTATGGACAGAGCATTCTACGGCAGAGGCGGCCTTGTTGCAGGCAAGCCGGCAGCGGCAGTTGTAAGCTGCAGACGTGGAGGTGCAACGGCAGCATTTGACCAGATTAACAAATATTTTTCTATTTCAAATATGCCTATAGTTACTTCACAATATTGGAATCAGGTTCACGGCAACACGCCTGAGCAGGTCGTTCAGGATGAGGAAGGCATGCAGACGATGCGTACGCTCGGAATGAATATGGCATGGCTCCTGAAGTGCATTGAGGCAGGTAAGAAGGCCGGAATTGAAAGACCGGAGTATGAGAAGAAGATTGCGACCAATTATATAAGGTGATGGGTGATTTGTGTGTGATCCGCGGCGCCCGCTCCCGCTACGATGCAGACCACACACAAATCACAGCCGGGTGGGGGTGCGTGCATCTTGGATGCACGGCAACCCCACCAACCCCTGGCTATATAATATGTTGAAGGCGTGAACGAAGTGAGATTTTGGCGGAGAGAGATGTGAGATGAGTTGTGGCTGGATGCGCACAGCGGGGAGAGGCGGTAAGGCATAAGCAGGTGCTTTTAGAGCGGCCGGTACTTATGCGGCGTCTTGTGCCGCATTATGTACCGCTGCCAGCTCTAAGCAGCGAGAGCGGGCCTGCGTTGCCTTGCCGCCTCTCCCGGCGTCACCTGCCGAAACATCAAATCACACTTTTTCAGAAGGGAGATACACAACATGAAGGTTCTGGTTCTGTCTTGTGCCACCGGCGGAGGACACAATGCCTGTGGTGCGGGAATTGCGGAAGCACTGACGGATTGCGGCCATGTGGCTGACTTTATGCCTAATTATCTTGCTTTGCACGGCAAGCTTGTGGACAGGGCTGTGTGCGGCGCATATGTTAAGAGCGTCAAGGCGTGTCCGGCGGTATTCCGTGGTGTGTATCACATCGGAAGGGCAGTAAGCACATTTAACCATAATATCAATATAAAGTCACCTGTGTACTATGCTAATGCGGGTATGGCAGGGCATCTCGCAGAGGTGATTGAAAAAGGGCATTATGATGCCATTGTGATGCCGCACCTCTATCCGGTTGAGACGATTACGTGGATGAAGAGGAATGGTTACAGGCTGCCGCTTACGGTTGCGGTTGCGACGGATTATACGAGTATTCCGTTCTGGGAAGAGACCGACAGTGATTATTATGTAATACCGCATGAGGACTGCGTGGAGGACTTTGTAAGACGCGGGATTGACAGGGATAAGCTGATACCGCTCGGAATACCTGCTCCAAGAGATTACACTGCCAATGATAAGCGCACTGCCAATGATACCTGCAGTGACATACTTGTTATGGGCGGAAGCATGGGGGCCGGAAGAATGTCACAGATTGTAGGAGAGCTGCGTGGCGGGCTGATTAAGAATGGAATGTCTGAGTGCAGCATAACTGCGGTATGTGGCAATAATGAGAAACTTCACGCAAGAATGCTTGAAAGCTATGGCAATGACAGACATATAAATGTTCTCGGCTATGTCAATAATGTCTATGATTACATGAACAAATGCGATGTGATATTTACTAAGCCGGGCGGTCTTACGGCAACGCAGAGCGCAATAATGAGGATTCCGGCTGTATTTATGGAGCCGCTGTCGGACTGCGAGAAGGCTAACAGCGGGCTGTTTGTAAGGCATGGAATGGCAATAGCGCCAAAGCGTGAGAATCTTGTGGATGAAGGTATGGCGCTGATAAGCTCATGGAGCAGACGGCAGCAGATGATAGAAGCCCAGAAGCGGTGCATTAAAGGAAACTGCGGCATGGAGCTTGTTCACATAATTGAGGAGTTATGCAGATGAAGGTTGTGCTGATATTTGCCATAGCCGGATATGTATGCGGAAGCTTTATGTCGGCATACTATATACCGCAATGGCTGTATGACATGGATGTTGCCCTGATGAGTGATGACGGGAATCCGGGGGCTGCAAATGTATTTAAAAATGCGGGCGTGCCGTGCGGAATATTAGTCCTTGCGGCAGATCTGCTCAAGGGCTATCTTCCGGTGCATATGGCGCTTAATTATATACCCGGGCAGTCGATGCTCATAATACCTGTGCTGATTGCGCCGGTGCTCGGTCATGCATTTCCGGTGTTCAGAAGGTTCAGGGGAGGCAAAGCAATAGCTGTATCGTTCGGTGTACTTATCGGGCTTGCACCGGACTGGGTGCCTGCGCTGTGCCTTGCATTTTTCTATATATTGTTTTCGGTGGTCAGAATTAATCCGCATTCCAGGCGGTCGATAATAACATTTACATGCTGGTGGGCTGCGCTTGCTGCAATGAGATATGATAAGAGTGTGTGTATTGCAGCGGTTATAATCTCTGCGGTGGTTGTGCATAAGCATGTGCGGGCAGAAAAAAAGTCATATGATATATGCAACTGTTGAAAAACGGCGATATATCATATGACTTTTTAAATTACTTTATTACATTAGATCATGCTTTATTACTTTATTACCTTAATCCATCCCTCTGGAGCTTCGATACGGCCCATCTGGATGCCTGTAAGTGTCTCATAAAGCTTCTTGGTTACAGGACCCATCTCTGTCATTCCGCTTGGGAAGCAGATCTCCTTGCCGTGGTCAACAATCTTGCCGACAGGTGAGATAACTGCGGCTGTACCACAGAGACCACACTCAGCAAAATCCTTAACTTCGTCGAAGTAAACTTCTCTTGTCTCAGCCTTGAGTCCAAGGTAATGCTCAGCAACGTACATAAGTGAACGACGTGTGATTGATGGAAGAATGCTGTCTGACTTAGGTGTTACAACTGTGCCATCCTTTGTAACGAAGATGAAGTTAGCACCACCTGTCTCCTCAACCTTAGTTCTTGTTGCAGCATCAAGGTACATGTTCTCATCATAACCTTCCTGATGGGCAGATACGATTGCATGAAGGCTCATTGCATAGTTAAGACCGGCCTTGATGTGACCTGTTCCGTGAGGAGCTGCACGGTCAAAATCTGAAACTCTGATTGTAAGAGGCTTAGCGCCGCCCTTGAAGTAAGGACCAACAGGAGTTGTAAGAATTCTGAACTGATATTCATCAGCAGGCTTAACACCGATTACGGCGTTGCTTCCGAACATATATGGACGAATGTATAATGTAGCACCTGAACCATAAGGTGGTACATAAGCTTCGTTAGCTTCAACAGTCTTAACAACTGCATCAATAAACTTGTCCTCAGGGTAAGCCGGCATCTCAAGTCTTCTTGCTGAGTTAGCCATACGCTCTGCGTTGAGGTCAGGACGGAATGTTACGATATGTCCATCCTCTGTTGTGTAAGCCTTAAGTCCTTCAAAGCATGACTGTGAATACTGGAAAACACATGCGCACTCGTTAAGTACGACATTAGGATCAGATGTAAGTGTTCCCTCATCCCATGCTCCGTTCTTGTAGTTAGCAACAAATCTCTTGTCTGTAGGCATGTAGGCAAATCCAAGATTGCCCCAGTCGATATCTTTCTTTTCCATTACCGAATCCTTCCTTTCGACTATATAAATAAATTATCTCAAGTATAAGTCACGAATTTGAGAATGTCAACAATTCTCTTAATTTGACATGATTTTAATAGGTAGAAATAGGAATTGACTTCTCTCAATTATTTGTGTAAAATATCATTAATAGTAATAGTTATCAATTCTAAAATAATCAAAAGAGTTAAAAGAGGTGATGATATGGCAGCAATAAAGCACAGCAGACAAAGAGACGCGATTCTTACATTTCTTATAAGCCGCAAGGATCATCCGACGGCAGAGGTCGTATATGAGAATGTCCGCAGGGAGTTTCCGAAGATAAGTCTTGGTACAGTATACCGTAATCTTACCCTGCTTGTTGATATGGGACATGCGGTTAAGGTTCCGTGTGATGACGGCTCGGTGCATTTTGACGGCAATGTAAGCCCTCACTATCATTTTGAATGTACGCGGTGCGGAGCGATAATCGACCTTATGAATATAGATGCAGGGAAGCTCATGGCAATAGATGAGATGGTTCAGGATGGATTCGGCGGAAAGATTCAGGGACACAAGCTGTTCTTCAGCGGCGTATGTCCGGCATGCATAAAAAAAGAAAATAAAAGCAAAATAAGTGTTGACAATAATGATAAAAGATGATAAATTAATATCAACAATAAAACAGTAATCATTACTAATATGTTAATGATTGCGATAGAACATTTATGATTTTAAAGGAGGATAACAATATGAAGTTTGTATGTACAGTTTGCGGATATGTATATGAAGGAGATGCAGCACCGGCTGAGTGTCCGGTATGCCATGCACCTGCTGACAAGTTCAAGGTTCAGGATTCAGGCATGACATGGGCTGCAGAGCATACGGTAGGAGTTGCACAGGGTGTAAGCGAGGACATCATGGCAGACTTAAGAGCCAACTTTAACGGTGAGTGCTCAGAGGTCGGTATGTATCTTGCAATGGCAAGAGTTGCATTCAGAGAAGGATATCCTGAGATTGGACTTTACTATGAGAAGGCTGCTTATGAAGAGGCAGAGCATGCTGCCAAGTTTGCAGAACTCCTTGGCGAGGTTGTAACAGACAGCACTAAGAAGAATCTTGAACTCAGAGTTGCTGCTGAGAACGGCGCAACAGCAGGCAAGACAGACCTTGCTAAGCGTGCTAAGGCTGCTAACCTTGATGCAATCCATGATACAGTTCATGAGATGGCTAGGGATGAGGCCAGACACGGAAGAGCTTTTGAAGGCCTGTTAAAGAGATACTTTGGTTAATTGACAGCAGGATTTAATAATCTGAGAGCCACTTAATATAAGGATTGGTAAAAGGAATGAGTACTTATGTGCTTATTCCTTTTTTACTTGTGTTTTTGCCTGCATTCTGCTACAATCAACACAAAGCATATATTCTACAATTCAACAACGTAAGTTGATCTATTTCTAATCTTTATTCAATGAATTCTATGCTTTTGTAACTCATTTAACATTTTTATAGCATAGTGCATTGGACAGAAGATGGGATTGACGGTCTGTAGCGGAATGTTGGTATCTGTAGATTGTGCGTCATATCCTAAGATATATAGGTTCTGTATTTCTTCCTTCCCTGCATGCACTGTGGGAACAGGAGGAAATATGAAACCTTTGGAACAGATGAACATTGTGGATGACTTTCTGGCAGGCAGCCTTATAGGTCATAAGGAGTATGGCGAAGCGGCATCGCGCTACATCCTGAGCTGCATACTGAACCGTAAGATTGGGAAGCTTAATGTAGTCACACAGAAGTTTCTTATTGGGGACAACCCTGAGAGGCATGGTATCAGGCTGGATGTCTACCTTGATGAGATTGATACAGCCAATCTCAGCTCAGGCAGTAATTACGATGACCTTCGCGATGTGATTGTCATATTCATCATGCCATATGACCCGTTTGGGCTTAATAGGATGGTGTATACAGTCAAAAAGAGCTGTGTGGAAGTGCCGGATATGCCGTATGATGATGGTGACAGAACGATATTTCTGTATACAGGTGGGACAGAAGGGCATCCGACAGAGCAACTGCGGCAGTTATTACACTATATGGAGAACTCCGTTGCAGAGAACGCCTGCACGAAAGAACTGATGGAGCTTCATAAGATGGTGGAGGCTGTCAAGCAGGATGGAGAGGTAGGTCTTGCATATATGAAGAGTTTTGAGATTGAGGAGAAAATCAGGCAGGAAGGTATTGAAGAGGGGCGATTGGAGGGCAGATTGGAAGGCATTATGAGTCTTGCACGCAGGCTCGGACAGACTGATGAGCAGATTATAGCGTTGCTTCAGGAAGATTCCCACCTTACAAGAGAGCAGGCAGAGGAGGCGCTGGCGAAGTACACATCTGCTCATTAATGTCAATGTGACATAATTATACATCAGCGTGATTTTACATAGCTGTACACAGCTGTCTTTACAGCTCATGAAAGTTAAAAAAGCACAGTACACACAAGGCAGGCAGCTGCGCGGATAGTACCACTGACAACTGCTGACTTACAGGCTTGTGTATACTGTGCTTTTAGTTAGAAGTTCTTATTATTTGAAGAACCGCTCTGTCCTGTCTCATCACGATGGTCTTCGTATATGCATACCTTTCTTACAATCATTCAATTAGTTAGTCTTGCAGTCTAACATTCTGTATCTTGACACAGAACCGTCAGAAGTTCTCTCAGATGAAAGATAGACATGACAGTTAAGGATATCGCCTCCAACTTCTACACCTACTATGTCAGCTTCTAGATCTGCAGGAATACCATCGAAGGTCTTAGCTGATCTTCCTTCAAGAACAGGAGAAGATAATACTATAGAATTAATTGCCTTAAATTCAGGACCATCATCCTTAAACCAGTCTGAAAGAACTTCCTTGTATTCAATAGTACAGGTAGCAAGAGAATAAGGAATACGATTAAAGAAAGCATATCTCATTCTGTTAAGCTGCTCATCGAGAGTAAATACTCCTTCATAAGCATTACCGACACCATGATCTATACCAAAAAGAAGACCTATAAGATAAGAATTATAACGCTGAACGGCAATGTACTGCTCAGGAGGATACTGGTCATCAGGATATCCTGCGCCTGTATTAATATAATCAATCCAAGCATGAATCTGATCGATAATATCAGACTTAATCTTCTCAGGATCAGCATCGATAGAAGCATAATTCTCAGCAGCCTGAGATACAACCTCAACATTCTTATTATCTTCCTGAGTTACGTCAGCAGAAGACGGTTCTGTGGCAGGGACCGGCACCTGTGATGGAGCAGAAGCGGAGGATGATGCTGCAATAGACGATTCTGCGGTGGATGAAGTGGATGCGGATGTGTTTGTTGATACTGCGGCAGATTCGGATGTAACTGCGCCGGATGCGGATGGTTCTGCAGCAGGTGTAGAAGACTGCGATGAAGCTGCGGATACTGCGGAAGCTGATTCCTGAGTATTCAGAACTGCCGCAGGTTGGGCGGATACGGGCTGCGCCTCATTGTCGCAGGCACCAAGGGACAGTGCTGATAATGAGAGGCATGTTACTGTCATGAGGGACAGTACAGCCGATGTGTGAGATTTTATCTTATCAAATAAGGTATTTGTCATTTTCATATTTATATTATTCTCCATTCCTGCCCGTTCTCAGGGCATTCTAAGTTTGTGCACAGGCACATATTTATCTTTGCCATCGTAACCATGCCGTCCTTTATCTCGATTACACCTGAATTAGATGCACCACCGAGGCTGCCCACCTGATGTCTGGTGTCATATCCGAGTTCTTCGAGTTTGGCTCTGTAATCTTCTACAGAGATTGTGTCACCAACATTAGGAAGTATAATTCCTATATAAGGTTGAAGGAGGAACGGAAGTGCTGCTGTATGATTTTAGAATGATAGGTAACAATTTACTTGCTTATCGTAAGAAGCTCGTAATGACACAGGGAGAAGTGGCTGAATAACAGCTCACCAAAGACGAGGGCAACAGCATTACAGTTACTGAATGTCTATCTTAGTTCCCTGACCTAGGGTATAGTTGTTAATTAAATATGTAAGATATATTGATGGAAACCTGTTGTGATATTGTTTACAATGGGTATTTTTTGTATAATGGGATTGATTAGCGCAGGGAATGGAGATTAGTATGAGTAATATGAATAAATACATAATGTCACTTGATCAGGGAACGACAAGCTCCAGATGCATTCTGTTTGATAAGCAGGGGCGGATATGCAGTATGGCACAGAAGGAGTTTGCGCAGATATACCCTGAGCCGGGCTGGGTTGAGCATGACCCGATGGAGATATGGGCATCGCAGATGTCGGTTGTTACTGAGGCTGTCAGCAGAATCGGTGCTTCTGCGGATGATATTGCGGCGCTGGGGATTACTAACCAGCGTGAGACGACGGTTGTGTGGGACAGGCGTACCGGCAGGCCCATTTACAATGCGATTGTATGGCAGTGCAGGAGAACGGCGGACTATATTAACAGGCTGAAGTGTGACGGCATGGAAGATTATGTGAGAAAGACTACAGGGCTTGTGCCGGACGCGTATTTTTCGGCGTCGAAGCTGGCGTGGATTCTTGATAATGTGGAAGGTGCGAGAAAAGATGCGGCGGCGGGGAATCTTCTGTTCGGAACTGTGGACACATGGCTTATCTGGAATCTTACAAAGGGCGAGGTGCATGTGACGGACTATACCAATGCATCAAGAACTATGATGTTTGATATACATAATCTGTGCTGGGACAAGAAGATTATTGAGTATTTTGACATTCCTGAGGTGATGCTTCCGCAGGTTAAGCCTTCGGGATGTGTATACGGATATACCGAAAACAGCCTGTTTGGCGGCTGCATACCGATTGCGGGTGCGGCGGGAGACCAGCAGGCGGCGCTGTTCGGACAGTGCTGCTTTGATGCGGGCGAGGTTAAGAATACATATGGAACCGGCTGCTTTCTGCTGATGAATACAGGCGATAAGGCGGTTGAATCAAAGAACGGACTGCTGACAACGATTGCTGCCGGAACGGATAATGATGTGCAGTATGCGCTTGAGGGAAGTATTTTTGTGGCAGGCGCAGGAATACAGTGGCTTCGTGATGAGATGAATATTCTTGAGACTTCGGCGCAGTCGGAGGAATATGCAAGGTCGGTTGAGGATACGGCGGGAGTGTATGTTGTGCCGGCATTTACGGGACTTGGCGCACCGTATTGGAATCCGTATGCAAGGGGAACGGTCGTAGGAATTACGAGAGGCTGCACGAAGGCGCATTTTGTCAGGGCAGTGCTTGAGTCGATGGCTTATCAGACATATGATATTCTTAAGATTATGGAAAATGAATCCGGTGTTGATATTCCGAAGCTCAAAGTTGACGGCGGGGCATCGAAGAATGATTTCCTGATGCAGTTCCAGTCGGATATCCTGAATGTGGATGTGTTAAGACCGGAGTGTGTTGAGACAACGGCACTCGGCGCGGCGTATCTTGCGGGAATTGCGGTCGGATACTGGAAGGATAAGGATGATATCCGTAAGAACTGGGCGATATCCAATACATTTCATCCGGATCTGGCAGATGCTGGGAGGCAGGAGCTTCTGTCAGGCTGGGAACGCGCGGTAAGGTGTGCGCTGGCGTGGGCTGAGTCGTGATGAGTAAAAAAGTCTGAAATTCCGAAAAGTTTGTTAATCTGTCAAGAATATACATAAATATTTTCGTGTATATTGGCTATTGTTTCGTATGGTACCATGTGATAATATTTTCTTACTTTAAAGAGAGTCCGGAACCTCTTTTGATAATGCAGAATGTTTGATGATTATTGAAAGGGATATTGAATGAGGGACGATATTAAGGTTCAGGAAGTGCATACACAGTATAGTATTAAGAACCTGCATGGCAGATCTGTGAGGCTTGATATATTTGCAACAGACTCTTCCGACAGAAAATATAATTTTGAGATTCAGAGGTCGGATAAGGGCGCAGGTGTAAAGAGGGCAAGATATAACAGCAGTATAATTGATGCTAATATTCTGGATGCCGGCATGGCACATCTAATAATCGGTATATGGGAGGAAGTTCGGTTGTTTCATATAAAAAAGAAGAAGGTGTTTAAAAGCCGGCAGCTTAACAGGCTGACAATGGCAGAACATCTGGTATGGCTGATTCCGATAGGCTTTATGCTGCGTGACATTATAATAACATGGGATCAGGTGGAGGAAGTTCTGGCGGATAAACCCACACCGGCGATTATTGCGGTAATGATAGGCATGCAGGCGCTTGTGGGGCTTATACTCGGATTATTCTGGGTGATGCTTTTTAAGGTGATTATTCATACTGCGAGGAGGCAGCTACTTAAGAGGAGCACATTTATCACGGTAAATGACATAGATTATTACAGGGATAAGCTTGACGGACTTGCACCGGGAACAATAAGCCTGCTTGCAGACCTTAAGATTGAAAAGCGCAAGGATATTGCAGCGTGTATTTTAAAGTATGAGAATCTTGGCATTATCAAGACGGATGAATATGGCAGGTATGTATTGGATACTGATGGGGATTGGCAGATAAATCCGGCATTACGCAATAGTGACAGATATCTGGTGAAGGCACTTACCGAACGTGGGTGTGATGCGGTTGATGAAGCGGCATGGCAGCGCATGGCGGTACAGGAGGCTATAGATGACGGATATATATATGACGGTCTGTTTGCTAAGAGGAGTAAAGTGAAAGAAACAGCAGGAAAGGCGGCAGGATGCTTTGCAGGATGCCTTGTTCCAATAATAATCATTGTCGGGATGGCATTTCTTATTAATGCGATTACACCGCAGCTGGACGAACTTGAGCAGATACTTGATGCGCTGCCCGATACGGCAACTTTTCGTGAACAGGTAGAGTATCTGAGCATGTATCCGCAGTATTATCCGGTTATGGCGGAGCTGATATTGGCGGCTATTGTGATGCTTGCAGCTTTCTTTATGCCGGGAATAATGGTGGTCGGAGGTATCGTGTCGACAGCGACGAAGCAAAGATACCGAAGAACGCAGTCAGGTAATGAGATGGCGGAATATGTATATGGAATGAAGAATTTCATACATGATTACTCAAACCTGAGTGAAGCAGATAAGAGCCAGCTCGCATTGTGGGATGATTATCTTATATATGCGGTTGTGCTTGAGGAGAATGAGCAGATAGTTGCGGATATCAGGAAAATGCGTTTGCAGAATGGAGGAATATAAGAATATGGCAAATTCAATTATAATTGTCACAGGGGTTGTATTTGTAATAATAGCATTTATAGCAATAGCGGTTATAAGGTGCTATAACGGCATGGTTGTCCTCAGAAACCGTGTGGAGAATCAGGGGGCACAGATAGAGGTGCAGCTCAAGAGACGTGCGGATTTAATTCCTAATCTTATCGAGACAACCAAGGGATATGCTTCTTATGAGCAGCAGACACTTACACAGGTTACAGAGCTTAGAAGCAAAGTATTGTCTGCAGCATCACCGGCAGAGTCATATACGGCCGGAGAGGCACTCGGACATGAGGCCTCACGTATGCTCGCAATTGGTGAGAAGTATCCGGAGCTTAAGGCGAATGCAAATTTCCTTCAGTTGCAGAAGGAGCTTGCCGATACGGAGGATAAGATTGTAAAGGCACGCCAGTTTTACAATGATACTGTTACCAAATATAACACAGCAATAATGATGTTTCCGAGGTCAGCATTCGCAGGAATATTTGGATTTAAGAAAATGGAACTGCTTGAGGCAGCTGCTTCTGAGAGACAGGCAACCCGTATGAATGGTGATACATTTAAGATGAATTAAAATAATAAATAATTTTATCTGGAGAGTGACAATGGAAAGCAATATTATTATCAGACAGTACAAAAAAGAAGATGTTAAGTCTATGGTTCCTATATGGAACCAGGTAGTTGAAGAAGGAGTGGCATTCCCACAGCTTGAGACATTAAGTACGGCAGGCGGAAGACGGTTTTTTGAGGGGCAGAGTTATTGTGGTGTCGCAGAGGATGAGACAGGAAGAATTGTCGGAATGTATATACTGCATCCCAATAATATCGGACGCTGTGGACATATAAGTAATGCCAGCTACGCAGTTGACAGGAATTGCAGGGGAAGACATGTCGGGGAACTTCTTGTGCGTGACTGCATAAGACAGGCAGGGGAGCTTGGCTTCAGAATACTTCAGTTCAATGCTGTTGTGGAATCAAATACGGCTGCTAACAATCTGTATGAGAAGCTTGGATTTACAAAAGCAGGAACTATTCCGGGCGGTTTCAGAATGGATGACGGCAGTTATGAAGATATATTTATCTACTATATAAAGACAGGCCGCGGAATGAAAGGGGATGGCCCGGAGCGTACAAGCAGCAGATCTTACAGTGGCAGTTATTCTGAGAGCACGCAGGTTGAATGCAAAGATGCAGGCAATGTCCTGTCAGTGAAGAGTGTGCTTGACAAAGTACATAATGTCAGGGGGAACATCCGCGAGGACAGGGAATGTACATACTTACTGTTTGAACCGCGCAATGATGACTGCACAATATCGGCTGCGATAAGGCTTAAGTCTGTTGATGCAGGAACGGACAAGCAGGGTATAGCGATAGGGCAGTTTGATGCTGTTGAAGGAATGCCTGTGCATTGTGATGTACTTCATGGACAAAAGAATTGTGTGTTCCAGCATACCTTTTCAACAGCAAGCGGTATGGGAGCCAATGGTAATCCAAAGTCTGCTGCTATAGATAAGGACAGTTTTACAGGAACGACATACAGGATGATGTATTCCAAATGCAATAATATAGCGACTCTTCAGGTATGGGATGCTATGGGAAGAAAGCTTATTTTGGAGGATGATAATACATTTGACCTGACACAGACATATGAGACACTGCAAAGCGGACGGAGTGTGCGGTATGGAATTGCTCTTGCGGGAGTTGAAGCAGATATAGCGGGGCTTACGCTTAAGGATGCGTCAGGCAGTGTTATCTATAATCAGGACGACTACTATAAGCCGGACTGTGAACCTCCGGCTGTTACTAATATAACAAAGGCAGGAGAATCATCCGACAGACGCCGCATAGAACTCGGCTGGGATGCAGAGACATGTGATGGATACTGCGAGTATGATGTTGAAGTATCTTATAATAATGAAGCATATATTAATGTAGGAACTGCGGCAACGACAGCATTTGCATATACACCGGAAAACAGCGGTGATTATACATTCAGGGTATACGGAAGAATCGGCAATGAGGTTAATAAATCATCATATGCGCAGTCAGAGGCAGTACATTATATCAGACCTCTCGACGATGCGTCTCTTACTGCAATTGGAAGTGCGGACGGAATAGATATAAGCCTTAAGCTTACGGATGATGCATATGAGTGGAAAGTATTCCGTGCTGATACATGTAATGTGTGTGGTGACAATGATGTCCTTATGGGAACATTTACAGGGAAAGATGCAAAGAAAGCTGCTGACGGAGAATCCGTTGTAAGCTTTACTGATAAGTCATGCGGATATGACCCGCTGTATTATTATGTAATATCATATTCAGAAGATAACTGCAGCAATCCGGGAGAACCACAGCAGGCACTGCGTATAAGCGATAAAGCGGAAGCTGTGTATGCAGTTAATGACAGGCAGGTTGAAATGGTAGTTGATGATAAGAGTAATGATACGCTTGGCGCACATTATTTCTATATAACAGGACACTATAACACTGACGGCAGATATAAAGTGCTTGTAAATGGCCGGGATGCGGCGGAGGCACTCGATGGATTCACACATGGAGAACGCGACTGCGAAGGCTGTATCGCATGTGGTGCAGGCGAGAGTATCAGGATAGAGGGATACCCTGCAAAAGGTTTTAATAAGATAGAAGTTATATTTGAATCCGTAACCGGAAGCAGGTCGAGAAAGGTATTCAATTTCCTGTGCATGCCGTACTATAACTGTGTAGTGGATGCTTCATACAAGGGAGCACAGGGCGCATTGGATGCATCAGGTATTCCGCAGTATTCCAGAATAAGCGATGCACTTGTACATGGAATGCCGGGTGATGGAGATGTCATATTTGTTAAGAATGGTGTCTACAGGGAGAGAGTTGTCGTTGAACGTGCGGATGTAAGTATTATCGGTGAAGATGCAAAAAAAACCAGAATTGAGTTCAATGCATGTGTTGCGGACGGAACAGCGGCGGGAATGCGTGACAGGAATGCGATGCTTGTTGAGTATACGGCAACAGGATTCTCAATGTGCAATATAAGTATAGAGAATACATATCCTTATGCAGACGGAACAGACCAGCAGGCAGATGCGCTGGCTATACTTGCAGATAATGTATCGGTTACCAATATTACTCTGCTCGGATATCAGGATACACTGTTTGTTGATGCAGCCGACAAGGATGATTTTTCACCGGATATTACCACACACCAGCATTTTAGCTGCTGTCATATCGAAGGCAATATTGACTTTATATATGGATGTGGTGCTGCAATATTCGATGACTGCGATATAATCGGAAGATACACACCATATAAGGCGGATGGATGCTTTACTGCACCGAGGACACATGCAGATGCAGAATACGGTTTTATATTCAGAAACTGCAGATTCTATGCTGATGACAGGATAGAAACGGGGGCGTACAGGCTTGCCCGCCCATGGGGCAGGGATGCTGCGGTATTTTTCATTAACTGTTATATGAGCAATGTTGTATGTGACAACGGATACAGTGACATGAGCGGCAATTCATATAAGAATGCGCGCTTTGCAGAGTATGGTTCTGTGGGGGAAGGCGTGGCGGTTAATAATGACAGGCCGCTTATGCGCAGGTCGCAGGCTGAACACTGCATGGAGATTATATAATACAGAAATGGAATTGATATGAGAACATTCTTTATTGCGGATACGCATTTTGGAGATGCGGACATTATAAGATATGAGAACAGGCCTTTTGCGGATACCGATGATATGGAAGAGAAGCTTATTGCCGGATGGAATGAGACTGTAGGTGAAGATGACAATGTATTCGTGCTGGGTGATTTCTCGGCTTATAAAAGTGTCGGCAGGAATACAGAGCTTGCCTGTAGGCTTAACGGACACAAGAGCCTGATACTTGGCAACCATGATATTGTTACGGAGGATTTCTGGTATAGATGCGGTTTTGAGTTTGTCAGCAGATATCCAATAATATATGAAGGGTTCTGGATTCTTTCACACGAACCTGTTTATGTGTGCCGCAATATGCCTTATGCCAACATATTCGGACATGTGCATGGCAGTCAGCTGTACAAAGATTACAGTGAACAGTCATACTGTGTGAGCGTAGAACGCACGGATTACAGACCGGTTCCGTTTGATGAGATTGTTGAAAAAGTGACTAATAATCGAAAGTAAAAGAAATAAAAAGCTTAATTTATTAAGAAAATACTATTTAAATGTTGTCTTTTTTTCGACAATAGGTTAAAATAAGCACATTATTTTGAGGAAAGTAAAGGAGAGCATTACCGTGGACAACAGATCGATGATGGAAATAACACAACATGATGCGGAGTTTGGACAGCTTGTTGAAAGCTGTATGAAGTCAAGAGCCTTTGACGTGGAACTCTATACTAAGCATGATGTTAAAAGAGGATTGAGAGACAGCAACGGTAATGGCGTTGTTACAGGACTTACAGAGATTTCGGATGTTGTAGGAAGTAAGATTGTTGATGGTAAGAAGGTCCCTACAGATGGCAACCTTTATTATCAGGGCTACAATGTAAGCGAGCTGATTCAGGGAAGCAGGGACAGCTTCTACGGATTTGAAGAGGTGACATATCTTCTTCTGTTTGGTTCACTTCCAACTAAGTCACAGCTCAAGAGCTTTATCGGAATCCTTGCAGATCTTAGTGAACTCTCCGGTGACTTTATACGTGATGTAATTATGAAAGCACCGAGTGCCAACATTATGAATTCGATGATGAAGAGTATTCTTAATCTTTATTCATATGATGGCAATCCGGATGATATATCGGTATCCAATGTACTGCGTCAGTCACTCCAGATGATAGCGAAGACGCCGCTTATAGCAGCATATTCATATCAGGCATACGGACATTTCAGACTTGACCAGAACATGATTATCCGTAATCCGCGTAAGGATTATTCAACAGCACAGAATCTGCTGTATATGCTCAGAAGTGACGGAATATTCACAGATCTTGAGGCGAAGGTGCTTGATGTTGCACTTATCCTTCATGCAGAGCATGGCGGCGGTAACAACTCAACATTCACAACGCATGTTGTTACATCAAGTGGTACTGATACATATTCGGCAATAGTTGCAGGTATAGCTTCTCTTAAGGGACCACGTCACGGAGGCGCCAACCTTAAGGTTCAGAAGATGTTCCAGAATATCAAGGAGAATGTATCAGACTGGACGAATGTTGATGAGGTCAGGGCATACCTTACCAGGATACTTGATAAGGAAGCGTTTGATAAGTCAGGTCTCGTATATGGTATGGGACATGCAGTCTATACAGATTCAGACCCGAGAGCCGTGATACTTAAGAGATATGCGAAGAGCCTCTCAGAGGAGAAGGGACTTCAGAAGGAGTTCGCACTGTACGAGCTTGTAGAGCAGACAGCAGGTGCTATCATTGCACAGAAGAGACATCTTGTAAAGCCGGTATGTGCCAATGTCGATTTTTACAGCGGCTTTGTGTATACAATGCTTGGAATTCCGGAAGAACTCTTCACGCCTATATTTGCAATAGCACGTACATCAGGATGGTGTGCACACCGTCTTGAAGAACTTGTAAACAAAGGCAAGATTATCCGTCCGGCGTATAAGTATGTCGGAACACACTGTGATTATGTTGAGATTGATGAAAGAACCGGCGAAGAACAGTAAATGTTATAAATATAAGAAAACAGGCTGCTTATTATGCAGCCTGTTTTTCGCTATCACTTTCAATCTTAACCGTCGATTTTCTCCATATTCCCGTGAAGTAAAGAATTATAAGAATAACTGAAGATGTTGCGTTGCTGACAACAACGGCATACCAGATGCTTGCAACTCCGAGATGAAATATCGTCTCGCATATAAAAAGCACTAAGAAACGGAAGACCCATATACGTGAGGCATCAACGAGCATTGTTATCATCGTATGACCGGAACCCTGGAAGAGACCGCTTGTCGCATTGTAGATACCGTTAGTCCAGCACCAGAATGCCATGAGGCTTAAGAAGTCTGTTGCAAGATTAGATACGGCACCATCTTTGGTGAATATATTTACGAGTGCCTGTGATACCGGTCTTCTTGAAAATATCATTCCTCCGACAAAAAGGAAGATAATTGCCATTGCCATAGCAATCTTGTAACCTTTGTTGGCACGGTCAACCTGTCTGGCGCCCATATTCTGTCCGACGATTGTTGATACGGCTGAACCTATTCCGTTAGACGGCATGGTGATTATGCTGTTAATCTTGTTGCCGATTCCGTAGGCAGCGGTTGCGATTGAACCGTATTTTAAAACATTTTTGGTCATAAGAAGGAAACCGAACTGCATGGTACTTCCGCCTATTGCGGTAGGAAGGCCGACTTTGATGATTGACAGTATCTTTGAGGATTCAAAATGGAATCCCCTTAATGAAAGCCTGATACCCTGTTTTGTTTTAAACAGTGAGTGCAGACAGATGAGTGCAGGCGGCACCTTCGCCAGAAGAGTCGCAAGTGCGGCACCGAGAATTCCCATGTCAAATACAATCATAAGAAGAGGATCAAGTACAAAGTTAATACATATTCCCAGAAGATTCATGAGCATTGGCTTCAGCGTATCTCCCTGCGCCTGACGTATGGCATTGTACATATTAATTGTAAAAAGAAACGGCATATCAATAACAACAACTTTGAGGTAAGTTATGCCAAAATTAAGTACGTCACCCTCAGCACCGAGCCATCTGACAATACCGGGTGTGGCAATAATGCATATTGATGCGCATACAAATGCAAATATCATTGAGCATATATACAGATGATTAGCCATTATTCCTGCCTGACGTTTTTCGCCGGCTCCTATATACTGCGATATGAGGATTGCACCGGCAGTTGTTATGCCCTGTCCGAAATTGAGGATAATATTCTGAACCGGGGAAACGAGTGTTATTGCGGCCATTGGATTAGTACCAATCTGTCCCAGCCAGTATGTATCTGTCAGGTTGTACATGGACTGAATAAAGCTGTTTATCATAATTGGAATGGCAAGTACAATTATGGCCTGAAAGAGGTTACCTTCAAGAATCATATTGCGTTTTTCTGCTGATAGTTTCTTCATAATTAATCTCCGTTCCTGCCCCTTTAGGGACGCTTCCTGCACATAAGAAAATAAATATTTTCAAAATCTTTATATATTCTATAGATATATCTCTTTTTATATGATATATTAAAAAAACAGTAGTAACAAGCGAAAAATGGTTTGAAAAACGAATAATTACAGATTAATTATATTATATATAATAAAATTGGAGAATTTTTATGAACAGTACAATGTCAGAATATTTTAATATTAATAAACTTATACGTGAAACAGCATTCAGGATGGATGAAACCCATTCACATGAATGTTATGAGCTGGTTTACCTGTTTTCAGGAGAATGCAATATTCTTATAAGCCACACTATATACAGGATGGTGCCGGGTACTCTGGTAATTATTCCGCCGGGGGAGATACATAAGACGTCATATGGCAGCAACGATAAGGTGAGGCAGCAGAGGTCGGCATTAAGGTTTTCAATAAAAGATACGGACTGGCTGTGTTCTGCACTTGGAAAGGATTTTGTAAAAGATAATCTTACAGCCGGTATAATTGAAGTGCCGGATAAGAGGAAAGAATATATAGAGAATCTTATAACAAGAATGATATATGAGAATCAGATGCCTGATGAACTTTCGATGGGGATGGTAAAGACTCTTTTTCAGGAATTTATGATTTTTGTGCTGCGCTGCAAATTATATGGGGATACGTCGGCACATGAGATTGATGCGCAGAACAGCACAATTCAGGATGTGGCAACGTATGTCTACAATAACTATGATAAGCAGATATATCTGGATGATGTGGCAAAACAATTCAACATAAGCAGGTCTTATCTGTCAAAAAAATTCAAGCAGACAACAGGGTTCGGATTCAAGGAGTATCTGCTCAATGTAAGAATTAAGGAGGCATGCAGGCTGCTTCTGGAGACTAATCATTCCATAACTGACATTGCATTTGCATGCGGCTTCAATGACAGTAATTATTTTGGAGACGCATTCAGAAGAATAAAGGGAATATCACCGAATAAGTACAGGCATAATAGAGATGTAGTATAGACATAGTGCGGACATAGCGTATAGTCATAGTGTGAAAAATCACCTTGAAAATGCGAGGCTATTTTTATATAATTATGTGTATACATGATATGAAGTTATATTAATACTGCGGGAATTCAGTATTTTACGCGGGAATGGAGAAGGTATGGACAGCATACGGCTTAAGGCACGCGCCAAGATTAATCTTGGACTGGACGTTACAGGGATTCGTGAAGACGGTTACCATGAAGTTAAGATGGTTATGCAGACGGTTGGGCTGTATGACAGGATAATAATTGAAAAGACTAAGGAACCGGGAATAGTCATAACATCCAATCTTTCATATATTCCTCTTAATGAGAATAATTTAATGTACAAAGCAGCAGATATGCTGATGCGTGAATTTGATATTGATGAAGGCGTTCATATGGACCTCAGGAAGTTCATTCCGGTAGCAGCCGGAATGGCGGGAGGAAGTTCCGATGCAGCAGCTGTGTTCTATGGAATGAACCGTATGTTTGGACTGGGACTTGATATTGAGCAGCTTAAGGAGCGTGCGGTTAAGGTTGGTGCGGATGTTCCGTATTGCCTTATGCGCGGAACGATGCTTGCAACAGGTATAGGTGAGAAGCTTGACAGACTGCCGCCTATGCCGCAGTGTGCAATAGTTGTTGCCAAGCCTCCCGTTAATGTATCAACCAGGATGGTATATGAGAAGCTTGATATGAGCAGTGATATAAGACATCCGGACATAGATGCAGTGATAAGAGGACTTGAGAACGGGAATCTTGTACAGATAGCAGAGAGCATGGGCAATGTACTTGAAGATGTTACGATTCCGATGCATCCTGTTATAGATACCATTAAGCGGGATATGAAGAGGTTCGGCGCAATTAATGCGATGATGAGCGGAAGCGGTCCCACAGTGTTTGGAATATTTGATGATAAGCAGCAGGCACAGATATGTCTTAACCACATGCGGGAGCAGGGAAGTGCAAGGCAGGCATATATTACGGACGTATATAATGTAAGATAAATATAAGAGGTTAAGGGAGGAACAGTATGAAGGATGACATGACAATGGCAATTAATGAGTATCTGCCTTTGAGAGATGTTGTATTTAATACGCTTCGTCAGGCGATACTTAAGGGAGAACTTGAGCCGGGCGAGAGACTTATGGAGATACAGCTTGCCCAGAAGCTTGGGGTAAGCCGCACGCCTATAAGGGAAGCCATAAGAAAGCTTGAACTTGAGGGACTTGTTGTCATGATTCCGCGTAAGGGAGCTGAAGTGGCAAGGATAACAGAGAAGGACATGAAAGATGTTCTTGAGGTCAGGGGAACCCTTGAGGAACTTGCAGTCGCACTGGCATGCAGACATGTTACGGACGAAGCGGTTGATGAACTCAAGATGGCTAATAAGCTGTTTGAGGCAGCTGTGGTTGCCAAGGATGTTGTAAGGATAGTAGATGCCGATGTGGAATTTCATGATGTTATCTACAAGATGACAGATAACCAGAGGCTTATCCAGATAATAAATAACTTAAGTGAGCAGATGTACAGATATCGTCTTGAGTACGTTAAGGATGCAAGATCACATTCAATACTTATAAGCGAGCATGCAGACATCATTAACAGAATTGCCAGCAGGGATGAGGAAGGTGCCAAGGAGGTTATCAACCAGCATATTGGCAATCAGGAACGTGGAATTATAAGAATGATGCGCGGATAAGAATTTTGTATAGATATTGGCAGGATGGCAATAATCTCCATATGAACATGAATCATTCATATGGAGGTTATTTTATGAAAAATTATATCTTTAAGAATATTTACATAAAAAGTAAGAATATTATGCTTACAGCGGTTGTGCTGGCTGCTGTGTGTGTTATGTGCATTACGTCGGTAATGGCGGTACGCGCAGCCGGCAGAATACGCATGCAGGAACATATAGCCGGCGAACTTGTCAGATTCCATGTCCGTGCCAACAGCGATACGTGTGAGGATCAGACGCTTAAGCTTAAGGTGCGTGATGCGGTTATTGACTATCTTGCACCGCTGCTTGCCGGCTCTGAATCCGTTGAGCAGTCGAAGCGGATAATTGCCGGCAATACCGGGAATATAATAACAGTGGCGCAGACGGTTGTTGCGGACAGCGGAATGAACTATAAGGTAAATGCTTACTTTACGACAGAACATTTCCCTACAAGGAATTATGGGGATATCACGCTGCCGGCCGGTATATATGATGCATATCGTATTGACATAGGAAGCGCCGGGGGACATAACTGGTGGTGTGTGCTGTATCCGCCGCTTTGCTTTGAAGATGAGACACATGCAGTGATGAGTGAGGATGCGGAAGAGTATCTTAAAGATGAGCTTACTCCCAAGGAGTATGAGTTGATTACCAATGATAACGGCCGGAAAGTTACAGTCAGATTCAGGCTTCTTAAATTTCTTAACGGATATATGGAATAAAAACATTGATTGGGAGTAATAATGGCAGAGAAGGTTTTGATAAAGATACTCAGTGAAGCAAGAGCAGGTGAAGAGAAGGAGAATATGGAGATAGATTATACCGGACTTCTCAACCGGCGCAACGGTGTGATTTACATAAGGTATGACGAAGTGGCTGACACAGGCACAGGGCTTACGTCCAATATGATAAAGATATACCCGGATGATATAAAAGTAGAGATTAACAAAAAGGGCGCAATAACATCGCATATGAGCTTTGTAAGCGGTGAGAAGACGCATACATTCTATGAGACACCGTTTGGTGCAATGAATCTTGCAATATATGCGCGTCAGGTGGATATAGAAGAGACACATGATACGATTCATGTATTCATGGATTATTCTATAGATGCGAATTACGAGACGGTATCGGATAATTCGATTGATATAACGGTCAGGAAAAAGCATATATGATTTTTGAAAAATATAAATAGCATGAAATTGGAGATTACACTTTAATTTCATGCTATTTTTAACTTGAATTACATATGCATAATGGACCCGTACATCTCAGGACGTCTGTCCCGGAATACGCCCCAGCTAAGACGCATCTCGCGGATGGCATCAAGGTCAAATGTGTGGATGATTACGCCTTCTTTTGTGCGCATGTCAATTGATTCGACAACTCCGCCTGTCTCGTCTGTGATAAATGATGATCCGTAGAATCTGAGAGAGGAAGATTGTCCGCCGTTGGCCTCACTTGGCCTGACGGTCTCGGTACCGATACGGTTAGCGGCAATAAGCGGCATGATATTGGCTGCGGAGCTTCCCTGCATTACTCTTCTCCAATGCGGCATGCTGTCACAATCGAGTATCGGTTCTGAACCTATTGCCGTAGGGTAGAATAGAAGCTCTGCACCATCAAGCGCCATGCATCTTGCACTCTCCGGGAACCACTGGTCCCAGCAGATTCCTACACCTATTCTGGCATAGGCAGTGTCCCAGACTTTGAAGCCTGTGTCACCGGGCGAAAAGTAGAATTTTTCCTGATAGTAATGGTCATCGGGAATGTGTGTCTTGCGGTAAACACCGAGAATGCTGCCATCAGCGTCTATTATGGCAATGGAGTTAAATGCAGTGTTGCCGGCTTTTTCATAAAAACTTACCGGGAGAACTACGCGGAGTTCTTCGGCAACTTTCTTAAAGTGCGCAACTGCCGGATTCTCATTAGGTGTTGTGGCCAGACTATAGTAATCGTAATTGCGTTCCTGACAGAAATACAGGTTCTCGAAAAGTTCGGGAAGCAGTATTATCTGTGCACCGCCCGCTGCTGCCTCGCGCACAAGGCTGTCAGCTTTCTCAATATTGGCTGCGGTATCTTTTGAACAGCGCATCTGAACAGCGCCTACGCATACATTTCTCATTGTGTACCTCCTGTATGGCAAAAAAACGGTATCTGCTGCGTGAGACAGTGGATGTTGCCTCCGCCTGTAAGAATCTCACGTGTATATATCTGGATTACCCTGCGCGAAGGAAAAAGCGATTCGAGAATCTCTTTGGCTCTGGCATCATAAATGTGATTAACATCATCAGGATTATCAGGCTTACCGAATCCGGGCATTATAATCGCATTATTGGATATGTAAAAATTAACATATGATGCGGCAAGACGTTCACCGGCAGTCCTTACAGGTTCAAAGCCGCAGCTGTCAAGTCCTTCGCATTCCTCCGGCGTTATATACACCGGAGACGGCATCGGCAGCTTGTGAACGGTTATCGCACGTCCTTTGGCATCAGTCTCATTCTCGAGGTAATCGAGACATTGCATTGACATGTCATACTGGACATCATCCCTGTCGGAGGTCATTCCGAGTACAACGTGTCCCGGCTGTGTAAATGCACATATATTGTCTACATGTTCGTTAGTCTCATCGTTAAATACACCACATGGCAGCCACAGTACCTTGCTTACATTGAGATAATCTTTGAGCTTCTGTTCAATCTCAGATCTGGTAAGGGAAGGATTGCGTCCTTTGCTTAGCAGGCATGATGCGGTTACCATTGCGGTTCCTTCACCGTCAACATGAATGGATCCTCCCTCAAGAACAAAATCGCCTGCATTATATGCATCAGCATCAAGCATATCGCAGAGCTTGTATGCCATGGCATTGTCCTTATCCCACGGGAAATACAGTCCGTCAACAAGCCCGCCCCATGCATTGAAGCACCAGCTTATGCCTCTCAGTGTGCGGGCATCGTCAACAACAAAGGTAGGGGCACAGTCACGCGCCCATGCATCATTATTCGACATCTCGATAACTCTTATATTGTCAGGGAGTGCAAGCCTTGCATTCTCATATTGTGAATAGCCGGCGCATACGATTACCTTTTCTGATTCAGCTATCGCAGATGCAATCTTAACAAACACTTTCCTTGCTTCGTAGCCGCCGAAGCTCCATGAATCGGTACGCTCGGGCCATATCATAATACAGCCGTAGTGCCTGTCATATTCGGCAGGCATATAGAAACCGTCATTAACAGGTCTTGATTCGAGTATTTTCATCAGATGGCATATCCTTTTGCTTTAATAACTTCGATTACACTGTCTACGCATTCCTGACATATATCATGTGTTCCTGCTTCAACCATTACACGTACAAGGGGCTCAGTACCGCTTTCACGTACAAGAATACGTCCGTCGTCGCCAAGCTTTGCCGCAACCTTTGCAACAGCTGCCTGGACATCAGGATCATTCTGTGCAGCAGCCTTGTCAATCACCTTAATGTTCTTAAGAACCTGCGGATAGATTGTAACAGGGCTTGCAAGCTGATGAAGGGTCTTCTTTTTGGCAAGCATGACTTCCATCATCTTGAGGGATGTCAGAATGCCGTCACCGGTTGTTGCGTATTTGCTGAATATAATATGTCCTGACTGTTCGCCGCCGATGCGGTAACCATTCCTGGACATATTCTCATATACATACTTATCGCCTACTTTGGTCTTCTCATATTCGATGCCTACTGCATCAAGAGCCTTATACAGACCGAAGTTAGACATTACTGTTGTGACAATCTTATTGGAAATGAGCTTGCCGCGCTCTTTCATGTAGCATCCGTAAATGTAGAGGATGAGGTCACCGTTTATTACTTCACCTGTCTCATCGACGCACAGACAGCGGTCTGCATCGCCATCATATGCAAAACCTACATCGAGATGTTCTCTCTTGACAAGCTCCTGAAGGCTCTCAATATGTGTGGAACCGCAGTCTGTATTAATGTTGGTTCCGTCAGGCTCTGCATGGATGACATAAGTCTTGGCACCGAGTGCATCGAATACACCCTTTGCTATAGACCATGCACTTCCGTTGGCAAGGTCAAGACCTACGCGCATACCTTTGAAAGAATATGTTGCAAGTGACATAAGATATCCCATGTAGCGGTTACGTCCTGCCGCATAGTCGATAGTGCAGCCGATGCGTTCGTGGGTTGCAAGAGGGACTTCAGCATGGTCTCCGTCAAGATACTTCTCAATCTCAGAGATTACATCTTCACCCATCTTCTCACCCTTATCGTTGATAAGCTTGATGCCGTTATCGTAAAATGGATTGTGGCTTGCAGAAATCATAATACCGCAGTCAAAATCCTCAGTTCTTGTCACATATGAAACGCTTGGCGTTGTAGTTACATGAAGGAGGTATGCGTCAGCACCCGATGCAGTAAGACCTGATACGAGAGAGTACTCAAACATGTAGCTGCTGCGTCTTGTGTCCTTACCTATAATTATCTTAGCTTTGCCATCCTCATGGTTCTGACCGTAATACCAGCCTAAGAAGCGTCCAATCTTGAATGCATGCTCAACTGTAAGTGTTACATTGGCTTCACCACGGAAACCGTCTGTACCGAAATATTTGCCCATTATAATCTCCATTCCGCGGACGCTGAGCGCCGCTTAATATTTAATCCAATAATATGATGTCAGAATACAGGATACTAGAACCTGCCACCGCCGCCACCGAAGGTGTGTCCGCCGCTTCCGCTGTGGGAAGAGCCTCCTGACGAACCTCCGCTGCTCTCGGAAGGCTTCGGCTTCTCGTGGCGTACTCTTGATGTACGCAGATATGTATCAACACGACGGTTGACATCATACTGATTATCATGCATGTAGCTTGTGCTGTCAACAGTCATTCGTGACTTATTCTTCATGCGCAGAATGCATACAACAAGCACTGCGGCAGCGGCTGCGATTCCCAATTTGACAGGCATTGCATAAAGAAGCTTTTCACTGAGTGATGCAGCTTCGCCCACGGTTGTAGTCATACCGCTGCCCCCGGCATCGGACGATGTAGGAAGATAAGTCATGTAGTCAGATGTCTTATTAATAAATGCGACGCATCCGTCATAATAATTGCCGGAAGAAAGCTTAGAAGTCACGGCAGTGACGATGTTGTCAATACGTGTGTCAGACAGATAGCGGATTGCCTTGCCTGATGTAGATATCCATACCTCACGTTCTTCCATATTGATAAGCATCAGTGCGCCGTCACCGTGAAGCTTATCGTATCCGAAATCATGCGCCATGTAAAAATCCTCTGCATAACGCATTGAAGATCTGCCTTTGGTTGAATCGGTTGTTACTATTATGAGGTCGATCTGTGATGCTTCAGCTTTGCTGACACACAGAGCTTCAAGCCTGTTTATCTGGTCTGATGTCAGAAGACCGGCATCATCGTAGACTTTCTGTCCCGTACTGTCGAATCCGCACATCATGCAGAAAAAAAGTGCCATCACAAGCAATGCGGTAATACGGGCTGTTATATGTCTGATAGTCTTTACCATAATACAACACCTCCAATCATCGCAATGATAAGTGTTACGACAAAGGTAATCATAAATGCAGCAACGCTGCGTCCTGTACTTACGGGACGGTCTGCAACAATCTTACCGGTCTGGCCGTTCATGAGAAATGTGTAATCCTTGCCGTTATAGCGGTAGTTAAGCATCCATACCGGAAGAAGCGCATAATATCGGGCAGTTATGCGTGAATTAGGCGTGTCGGTACGGCTTGTTACTGAGGAGTAGCCGGTAAGTGTCTTATCGGCAGCTTCCTTGATGTATCTGTTGGTACGCTTATATATGCGGTCAAACATCTCTTCAGCAGTATAGTTATACCTTTCTGAAAGATATCCTGACAGATACGGCATCTCGAACTTACGGAGCTCGCTGTAATTAAATGGTTCCAGCTTATCCATATCATCGTCATTCATCTTCTCAGAGGCATCGGCAGGAATCTTCTCAAAACGTGCGGATACCTCACGTGCCACATCATAGTACTGTGTTACGGTGTAATAATAATCTGCGTGGTCTTCGCGTGATACTATGAGACCTGTTCCGTGCATAGAGTCGGTAGAATGGACATCATAGCACCAGAAAGGAACATATATGCCCGTCAGTTTATCAATCATGCTGTCGGAGCGGAGCGTTCCGGGTGTAAGAGGTCCTTTGCGTGTCCATGCCCTGAACTTTTCGACAGCAGTATCTTTGTCAAGTTTAAACGGAATAATAAGCTTTGGCTTGAATTCTCCCTCAAGTCTGTCGGCAACCAGAGTCGGATTGCCGCAGAAACCGCATATTGTCGCGGAAGTGTACTCGTCTGATACAAGCTCGGCACCACAGCTTGTGCAATGATAGACCTTCATCTCAGGCTGGTCACCGGAATCATCAGAGCTCCCGGAATTATCATAACTGCCTGTCTGCGGATTACCTGCCTGCGGATTACCGTACTTTGCCAGATACTCATTTACCGTACATGATTCCTGACATGACGGGCATGCCAGCATCTGTGTGTCCGGATCAAATACCATGACGGTACCGCATCCGGGACATTTGTAAGTGATTGTTTCGCTCAAAATAGTACCCCCTGTAATTAATTACCAATGTTCATAGTTTGTTCATATTTAATTCAACAACAATTAACATTAAAAACATTGTTTCTTCACTTTTGAAAAATATAATAGCATCATAATAAAAATTGCTTACAAGATAATATCATTTTTCATAATTGAGCTATAGATAGCTCTCCTCCCTTTTTGATCGCCCATGTGAATGGGCGATTTTTTTTGCCTTTTATCCTGTAATATATGATACGACAAAGCAGATAATACCGGCAGCAACAAGAATCCAGCTGATAACGGTCTTACGTTTCTTCTGTGCAAGCGTATCTTCGGGAATCCGGTCGCGCATGTCAAAATACATCGCAAATTCTTTCTTTATTGAAATAAGCCTTACAATGCCGGCAAAAGCCAGTATAAGTCCCGCAAATGACAGAAGAAAATTCAAAAATGGCATATATTGCATTGAATATTCCAAACCTTTCTTTCCATTTAAAAATATATTAGCAAACAACTGAGAATATTGTATCATAAATTTTCTCGTTTTTGAACTTATTACTTTCAATTTTATGCCGTTTGGGGTATAATTAAGATACTTTAGAGCGCTGACCGCCCTGAGGCGGAGAATGGAGGAGTTTATGTTAGTTTCAGCTAAAGAGATGTTGGAGAAAGCAAGAGATGGAAAGTATGCAGTAGGTCAGTTCAATATTAATAATCTTGAATGGACTAAGACAATCCTTCTTACTGCGCAGGAGATGAATTCACCTGTAATTCTTGGTGTGTCTGAGGGCGCAGGCAAGTACATGACAGGATTTAAGACTGTAGCCAATATGGTTAACGGAATGATTGAATGCCTTAATATTACGGTTCCTGTAGCACTTCATCTTGATCATGGAACATATGACGGATGCTATAAGTGTATTGAAGCAGGATTTTCATCAATCATGTTCGATGGCTCACACTATCCTATAGATGAGAATGTAGAGAAGACAAGGGAGCTTGTTGAAGTATGTGCCGGGAAGGGTCTTTCACTTGAGGCTGAGGTAGGTGCTATCGGTGGTGAAGAGGATGGCGTTATCGGTATGGGCGAGTGCGCAGATCCTGATGAGTGTAAGAGAATTGCAGACCTCGGAGTTACAATGCTTGCAGCAGGTATCGGTAATATCCACGGTAAGTATCCTGCTAACTGGGCAGGCTTAAGCTTTGACACACTTGCAGCAATCAAGGAGAAGACGGGAGATATGCCGCTTGTACTTCACGGTGGTACAGGAATTCCTGAAGATATGATTAAGAAGGCAATCTCACTTGGAGTTGCAAAGATTAATGTTAATACAGAGTGCCAGCTTGCATTTGCAGCAGCTACACGTAAGTATATTGAGGAAGGCAAAGACCTTGAGGGCAAGGGATTTGACCCACGTAAGCTTCTTGCTCCGGGCTGTGAGGCAATCAGAGCAACTGTTAAGGAGAAGATGGAACTCTTTGGTTCTGTTAATAAGGCCTGATTATAAGGCGTGAAGCATACAGATAACAGGCAGGATATTACATTTATGAAACAGAATTCAAAGACCTATGACATCATCAGGTACATAGTGCTTGGTGCTGCGGTAGTGGTATTCCTTGTGGCGGCGGGAATGCTTATCCACATTTTCATGGAATATAAAAAAGGCACGGACATATATGAGAATATAAGCAGTTCGGTGCTTACACCTGTCGATAAGCCGACAGGTGACGGAACGGATACTTCTTCGGATGAGGAGGAGAACCTTCCGTTTGTGTATGATCATCAGGCACTTCTGAATATTAATTCCGAAGGTCAGGGATATCTTTATATACCGTCAATTGACCTGAGATTACCGGTAGTGCAGGGAACAGATAATGAATATTATCTCAATCATACATTTAACAAAGTTTATAACGCGGCAGGAGCGCTGTTCATTGACTCCAGGGTAGATAAAGGACTGGGTGGCTCTAACGTTATAATATACGGTCATAATATGAAGAATGGCAGCATGTTTGCCAAGCTTGCCTACTATAAGAATGAATCATTCTACAGGCAGCAGGGCAACGATGTATTCTACATATATACCGGCGATGAGATTCGCGAGTACAGGATATTTGATGCTTTTGAGAATGATCCGGAAGGATATGTGTATACGTGTAATTTCGGTACGGCATCACAGCTTCAGGAATATGCTTCCACAGTGAAGTCGTATTCTTTATATGACACGGGAGTTGATGTGTCGTCAGCAACGCAGGTTGTAACATTCTCAACATGTACCGGTGACGGCGCGAGAAGAATCATAGTTCAGGGTATATATGCCGGAAGCAGGACTGATAATCAGACTTCTGATAATTAGGCTTGCAATGACACAACATCAGCAACATGACGCCGGAATAGCTGATTCTTTGTATGATAAGCGTTTTTTAGTTAAGTTTTTTAAGAAAATTTTAAAAAACACTTGCAATTTGCAAAGATATGAGTTATTTTAATTACAGGCTAAGCGGCCGGTAATTTAATGTAGTTTGACTGAGCAGGACAACGGCGTTCCTTTTTTTAAGGAACGCCTTTTTTTATGACCGGCTTCTTAAAATCAAATCGTGAAAGGAAGATATGACACATGGAAGAGAAGTACACAATTTCTGACATTTTCGGTGAGAACGTGTTCAGCGACAAGGTTATGCAGGAACGTCTCCCAAAGAAGGTTTACAAGAATCTTAAGAAGACAATGGCAGGTCTTCAGGAACTCAGCATGAGTGATGCAGATGTCATTGCAAAGGCAATGAAGGACTGGGCAGAAGAAAAGGGTGCAACACATTACACCCATATATTCCAGCCACTTATCGTAAGTCTTGCGGCAGAGAAGCATGATGCATTTGTTACTAACCCTGATGAATCAGGCAACATGATTACACAGCTTTCAGGCAAGGCACTCCTTATGCAGGAACCTGATGCATCATCATTCCCTTCAGGCGGAACAAGAGATACATGCGCTGCAAGAGGTTATACATTCTGGGATGTGACATCACCTGTTTATATTAAGACAGGCAAGATTGGCGCAGTTCTCTGTATACCGGCTGTATTCTGTTCTTACACAGGCATCACACTTGACAAGAAGGCTCCGCTTCTCCGCTCAATTGAAGCAGTCAGCAAGGAAGCAATGAGAATTGTAAAGCTTGTAGATCCTGAGACAGAGGCAACTAAGGTTGGAGCATCTGTAGGACCTGAGCAGGAATATTTCGTAATTGACAGAGATAAGTATCTTGCAAGAAAGGATCTTGTATTTACAGGACGTACACTTTTCGGTGCTGCTCCTTGTAAGGGACAGGAACTTGATGACCAGTACTTTGGTGTTATTCCTGAGAAGGTTGGCGAGTTCATGAAGGATCTTAATGCTGAGTGCTGGAAGCTTGGTATTACTGTAACAACACAGCATAACGAAGTTGCTCCGGGACAGCATGAACTTGCACCTATATATGCAGAGGCTAATATAGCAGTTGATAACAACCTTGCAGTTATGGAGATTGTTAAGAAGGTAGCTGAGCGTCATGGTCTTGCATGCCTGCTTCATGAGAAGCCGTTTGCAGGCGTTAACGGTTCAGGTAAGCATAATAACTGGTCACTTGCTACAGATACAGGTGTTAACCTTCTTGATCCGGGCGATAATCCTGCAGAGAACAAGCTTTTTCTTCTTACTCTTGCATGTATCGTTAAGGGCGTTGATACTCACGCAGATCTGCTTCGTCAGTCAGCATCAGATGTAGGTAATGACCACAGACTTGGTGCTCAGGAGGCACCTCCGGCTATCATCTCTATCTTCCTTGGTGACCAGCTTGAGGATATTGTTAAGCAGATTATCGAGAAGGGTAAGGTTGATTCAGTTATCGAGGGCGGTAAGATGGATCTTGGAATCAGCACAGTTACTCCTATGAAGAAGGATGCTACAGACCGTAACAGAACATCACCGTTTGCATTTACAGGTAATAAGTTCGAGTTCCGTATGGTTGGTTCTAATGATTCTATATCAGCACCTAATACAACTCTTAATGCAATCGTTGCAGAAGCTTTCAGTGATGCGGCAGATGAGATTGAGGCAGCTTCTGATAAGGCTGCTGCAATTGATGCGGTTACAAGAAAGTATCTTACAGAGCACCAGAGAGTAATCTTCAATGGCAACGGATACTCAGATGAGTGGGTAGCTGAAGCTGAGAAGAGAGGACTTCCTAACATCAAGTCTATGGTTGATGCAACAGAGACTCTTACAACTGACAAGGCAATCGAGCTGTTTGGCAAGTTCGGTATCATGAACGAGACAGAGCTTAAGCTTAGAGAAGAAGTACTCTATGAGACATATGCAAAGGTTATCAACATTGAGGCTCAGACAATGATTGATATGGCTCAGACAGAGATTCTTCCTGCTGTTATGGCTTACGCAACTAACCTTGCCGCTTCTGTTAATGAGATTCAGGCAGCATGTGAGGATGCAGATGTATCATATGAGACAGACACACTTAAGGAGACATCGGCTCTTCTTGCTGAGGCAAAGAAGGCAGTAGCAGCACTTAAGGATGCAAGACAGAAGGCAGCATCACAGGAGTGTCCAAAGTGTTCGGCACACAGCTACCATGATGATGTAATGCCGGCAATGACAGCACTCAGAGCACCTGTAGACAAGCTTGAGACAATCGTCGATAAGGATATCTGGCCGATTCCTACATATGCAGATATGCTTTTTGAATTCTAATCAGGCATAAATAAATATAATAATTGGACGTGCGCAGCCCGGAAAGACAATTAAGGTCTTTCCGGGCTGTTTTTGTGTTGACAAAACTGATTGATGAGAATACAATAGTTGCATATGCAATAATTACATATGCAATTTGAAAGGAGGATATTCCATGAAGGAATTTCTGTCTTATGTCAGACCGTATAAGAAGGAAGCATTTCTTGCGATATTATGTATACTTTCGGAAACCGTGTTTGAACTTGTGATTCCTCTTGTTATGGCTTCGATTGTGGATGTCGGAGTAGCTAATGCGGATACACATTATATTTTGATGAAGGGCACCCAGATGCTCTTATTTGCGCTGATTGCGCTCGGACTCGGAATCGGGTCTTCAATATATTCTGCAAGATGCAGCCAGGGAGTGGGAGCGGAGCTTCGTAAGGCTGAGTTTGCCAGGCTGCAGCAGTTCTCATTCGCCAATACGGATCACTTTAGCAGTGCATCGCTTGTGACAAGGCTTACAAGTGATGTTACAACTATACAGAACGCACTTGCAGGAGGAATGCGGCCGGGATTCCGTTCGCCGGTGATGATGATTACGGCGATGACGGCAAGCTTTCTTATCAATGCCAGGCTGGCGCTTGTGTTCCTTGTGGCAGCACCGGTGCTTGCAGTCATTCTCTTTATTATAATAAGCCATGTACGACCGATGTATACGGTTATGCAGGGAGCAATTGATAAGGTTAACAGGATTATTCAGGAGAATCTTACTGCGGTAAGGGTAGTTAAGTCATATGTCAGGGGTGACTATGAGAAAGAGAAGTTTGATGAGGTTAATGATAATCTGCAGACAGCGTCTGAGAGCGCATTCAGGACGGCTACACTTAATATGCCGGCAATGCAGTTCATAATGTATTCAACAATTCTCGCAATCCTGTGGTTTGGCGGCAATCTGCTTACGGTTGGCGGAATGAAGGTTGGTGAGCTTACCGGATTTTTGAGCTATGTACTTCAGGTACTTAATTCACTTATGATGTTCTCTAATGCATTTCTTATGGTTACGAGAGCAATGGGTTCGTGGAAGCGTATAAGTGAAGTTATGGATGAGCAGATTGATATCGGAGAGGAACGTGCCGGAGATATTGAGGTACGGCATGGAGATATAGTATTTGACCATGTTTCATTCAAGTATAATAAGGATGCGGCTGAGAATGTTCTTACAGATATATCGCTTCATATAGAAGCCGGGCAGACAATCGGAATAATCGGTCAGACGGGAGCTGCCAAGAGTACGCTCGTACAGCTGATTCCAAGACTTTATGAGGCTGTGGAAGGTACGGTATATGTAGACGGACATCCGGTGTGGGAATATCCGCTTGAGGGGCTCCGTGATTCGATTGCCATGGTTCTTCAGAAGAATACACTCTTTTCCGGGACTGTTAAGGATAATCTTAAGTGGGGCAATGAGAATGCCACGGATGAGCAGATAGATGAAGCATGCAGGCTTGCGTGTGTTGATGAATTTATCGGAAGACTTGAGAACGGATATGATACTGAGATGGGGCAGGGCGGTGTCAATGTGTCCGGCGGACAGAAGCAGAGACTCTGTATTGCCAGAGCTATTCTGAAAGAGCCTAAGGTACTGATACTTGATGATTCGACGAGTGCGGTGGACACGGCAACTGAAGGTAAGATAAGGGAAGGGCTTGCAAAGAGCCTTCCGGATACAACGAAGATTATAATTGCACAGAGAATTACATCTGTGATGGATGCAGACCGGATATTTATACTTGATGACGGAAGGCTTGTGGCAAGTGGTACACATGAGAGTCTTCTTGCATCTAATGCAATCTATCAGGATATATATTATTCTCAGCAGGAGGGGGCGAATCTGTAATGGCGAGAGCAGTTAATTTCAGCAGACCTAAGGATACGAAGAAAGCTCTTAAGCATGTGCTTGAATATCTTGGACATCATAAGTGGCAGATGCTCCTTGTAGCAGTGCTTGTAGCAATAAGTGCGCTTGCAGGAATAGTAGGAACATATATGCTTAAGCCGGTCATTAATAAGTATATAATACCCGGTGATATCAGAGGTCTGATTAAGGCACTGGTGTTTATGGGATGTATGTATCTTGCGGGAGCATTTTCATGTTTTGCGTATAACCAGCTTATGGTTCATATTTCGCAGCAGGTAGTAAGAGAGATAAGAAGTGATCTGTTCAGCCATGTCCAGAAGCTTCCGCTTGCATATTTTGATGCGCACACGCATGGTGAGATGATGAGCCGTTTTACCAATGATGTTGATACAATAAGCGAAGCTCTGAATAGCAGCTTTGCAATGATGATTCAGAGTTTTATCACGGTTGCCGGAACACTTACCATGATATTTGTGCTTAACTGGCGGCTGTCACTTATAGTTGTATTCTTCCTTATTTGTATGATTACTTTCATGTGGTATAATGGCAGGAGAAGTAAAAAGTATTTTTCAAGACAGCAGGAATGTCTGGGAAGTATTAACGGCTTTGTTGAGGAGATAGTGGCAGGACAGAAGGTTGAGAAGGTATTTAATCATGAGAGGCAGGATTATGAAGAATTCTGCAGAAGGAATGAAGCATTCAGGGAGTCGGCAACCAAGGCACTGGCGTATTCGGGAATGACAGTACCCGGGATTGTTTCGCTGTCATATTTTAACTATGCTGTTTCAGCATGCGTAGGTGGTCTCTTTGTAATTGCCGGACTTACGGATATAGGTACACTTGCTTCGTACCTTGTGTATGTAAGACAGAGTGCCATGCCTATGAACCAGTTTACACAGCAGGTCAACTTCCTGCTTGCGGCACTTTCAGGTGCGGAGCGTATATTTGATATGATGGATGAGCCGGCAGAGATTGATGAGGGACCGGTTACATTATGCAATGTAAGGAATAATCCTGATGGAGAGCCGGCAGAATGTGAGGAGTTCACACAGAACTTTGCGTGGAAGGTGCCTGTGGAGAATAATACAGACGGAGGTAAGGAATATAAGCTTGTGCCGCTTAAGGGTGATGTAAGGTTCTCGGATGTGGTATTCGGATATAATGAAGATAAAGTGATTCTGAACGGCATCAGCCTGTATGCAAAGCCCGGACAGAAGATTGCATTTGTCGGTTCGACAGGTGCAGGCAAGACGACAATAATTAACCTTATCAATCGTTTTTATGAGATTAACAGCGGTACGATAACATATGACGGAATAGACATAAAGGATATCCGTAAGGATGACCTGAGACGATCGCTGTCTATGGTTATTCAGGATACGCATCTGTTTACCGGAACGATTGCTGATAATATACGATACGGAAGACTTGATGCAACAGACGGGGATGTTAGGAATGCGGCACTTGTTGCCAACGCGCATTCATTTATAAAGAGGCTTCCTAACGGATATGATACTGTGCTTCACAGTGATGGTGCGAACCTGTCGCAGGGACAGAGGCAGCTGCTTGCAATAGCAAGGGCAGCAATATCAAGACCTCCGGTGCTTATTCTTGATGAAGCGACAAGTTCAATCGATACCAGAACAGAGAAGCTTATTGAGAAGGGCATGGATGCAATTATGGATGGAAGAACCGTATTTGTAATTGCACACAGGCTTTCAACGGTACGTAATTCTAAGGCTATAATGGTACTTGAGCATGGTGAGATAATAGAGCGCGGCAGTCATGAGGAGCTGCTTGAACAAAAGGGAAGATATTATAAGTTATATACTGGGCAGTTCGAGCTTGAATAGAAGAGGTATGCCAGAGCCGTGACAATCTGAGGCGTGTATATAATAGCACATATTTGTGCGGGAACGGAGAACAGTAATGAAGAAGAATGAGATAAGGGTTGAACTTTTAAGAATAGAGAGGGATCGTAAGAACCTTATGATGCCTTATCTTGCGGCACTTGGGCTTACATTCGGACAGGGACAGGCAAGAATTCTTGATACGCTTCTGACCAAAGACCATATAACCCAGAAGACACTTGCGGATATTTGTTATATGGATGTGGCTACGGTATCAAGAAGCCTTGACAGGCTGGAGGAAGCAGGCTTCCTTGTAAGGGAACGTGACCCGGAGTGCAGAAGGTCATTCCTTATATGTCTTACGGAACAGGGAAAGATTGAAGCAGCCAAGGCACGCGAAGGACTTAAGAAGCTTGATAATGTGATTTGCAAGGGATTGTCCGATGATGAACTTAATGCGCTGCATAGCGTACTTGTTAAGATATCGGATAATCTTGAGGAATGCAGGGAGTTATAGTTATGAGATTTTTTCATATGTCGGATCTTCATATCGGCAAGCAGCTTCATGAGAGAAGTCTGCTTGATGACCAGAGGTATGTACTTACACGCGTTGTGGAGTATGTACGTGAGTACAGCCCCGATGCAGTTATAATTGCAGGTGATGTATATGATAAGTCACTTCCGTCAGCCGAAGCGGTTACAGTGTTTGATGATTTTATTGTTAATCTTGCGGATACGGGCACTGCAGTTATGCTTATAAGCGGCAATCATGATTCGGCAGAGAGGCTTAACTATGGCAGCAGAATCTTCACAAAATCCAACATCCACGTGGCAGGAATGCCTCCGCGCAACAGTGGGGACCATCTTAAGAGTGTGGTGCTTAAGGATGAATATGGGGAAGTCACTTTCTGGCTGATGCCATTTATTAAGCCGGGTTATGTCAAGGGCGTATTTGCAGACGAGAATGCAGTTGGGGCTTCTACAGACGCAGTTGGGGATTGTTGCAGTTCTTATGACAGTGCAGTTCATGCAGTTATAGCAAGGGAGAATATTGACTATTCAGAACGTAATGTTATCGTGTCACATCAATTCTATACTAATGGACAGACGCAGCCGTCAAGAACTGATTCTGAGACTATAAGTGTAGGCGGAATTGATAATGTTGATGTCAGTGCCGTTAAGGATTTTGACTATGCTGCACTTGGCCATATACACAGAGGACAGAAGGTCGGGTATGATTATGTAAGGTATTGCGGAACAATGCTTAAGTATTCAGTAAGTGAGCGTGAAGATAATAAGGCACTTCTTATGGTAGATATGAAAGAGAAGGGCAAACCGGCTGAGATAACGGAGCTTAAGCTTGATGCGCTGCATGATGTAAGACTGATAAAGGGAAAGTTTGATGAGATAGTAAGGCAATATTCCGATAAGAATACGAATGACTACGTCAGTGTTGTGCTGACTGATGAGAATGAGGTTTATAATGCACGTCAGACTCTTATTGATATATTTCCGAATCTGTTATCTGTCAGTGTGGACAATTCAAGGACGAACAGGGAGTACGTGGAAGAGTATGATGATGTGAATGTATCTTTGGATGAACTGTTTGCAGAATTCTTCCGCAGGATGCAGGGAAGAGATATGTCAGATGATGAGCGCAGGGCAATGGAAGATGTAATTAATATATCATGCCGGCAATGAGGATGGAATTAGAATGAGACCAATAAGACTTACAATGTCAGCATTCGGCTCGTATGCGGACAGGGTGACAATTGAATTTGACAGGGGAAGAGAAGGACTTTTCCTGATTACGGGTGACACCGGCTCAGGCAAGACGACTATTTTTGATGCAATCATGTATGCACTCTACGATGAGACGAGTGGCGGCAACAGAAGCGGTAATATGATGCGCAGCCAGTATGCGGATGCAGATACGGATACATGGGTAGAATTTACGTTTGAGTATGGGAACAACATATATTCAGTAAGGCGTAACCCTGAGTACATACGTCAGAGTAAGCGCCGCAATGCGGACGGCTCGGCCAGATATACAACGGAGAAGCCGGATGTTACACTTACAATGCCTGACGGAAGTGAATTTACCGGTAATAAGAAAGAGGTTAACGGTAAGATTGTTGAGATAATCGGGCTGGATGCAAAGCAGTTTGCGCAGGTGTCAATGATTGCGCAGGGTGATTTCATGAAGCTTTTGTATGCGGATTCTGATGACAGAAGAGAGATATTCTCCAGGATATTCAGGACGGAGGATTATCAGAGAATCCAATATGAGCTTCAGGCCAGATATAAGGATATATACGGCCAGCTTGAGGATAACCGGAAGATATATGATTCACGGATTGGACAGATTAAAGTAACGGAAGCTTATAATGAGAGATACCGGCAGCTTTGTGAGAGAAAAGAACCGGACTACGAGGAGTCTCTGACGCTGCTTGGCGATATAATTGCATCACAGCAGTCATTATACGACAGCCTGAATGCTGAGAAGGACGAGCTTACGGGACAGAGAGATAATAATAATGCAGCTATCGGGAGAGCGAAGCAGACTAACAGCCTGTTTGATGAATATGATAAAGCCGCGGCGGAGACTTTGGATATTGAGCAGAGAAGACCTCAGGCAGATGGCATGAGACGTGAACTTGAAGCAGCAAAGCGTGCAGCGGCAGTGGCTGTATTGGATGATAAGAGAACAGATGCAGAAGAGAAGCTGAGACAGTCAAAGAAGCGGGTGAAGGAACTTGCCACATGGATTGATGAAGCTGCAAAAAGGCTTGACAGGCAGAGTGCGGAGCTTTCCGGCATAAGTGCAGTATATAATGACGAATGTCCTAAGCTCAGGCTGCAGGCTGAGGAGATTAGAAAAAGCATTCCGGATTATGATGCATTTGGCAGCAGGAAGAAGGAATTTGATGCTCTTAATAATAGGAAGAAAGACCTTAACAATCAGAAAGCAGCATTAGAAGAGGAATTAAGCAGGCAAAAGGCATATCAGGACGGTATAACAGCATTTCAGAACGGGAATGCTGACTGTATGGTAAGGCTCGAAAAGGTTAATAACACAATAAGCGGCAAAAAGGATACTCTTGACAGAATCAGGAAGATTGAAGATTTGCAGGAGCAGCTTGTAAAGATGCGCAAGAGGCATGAACAGAAAAGCAGTGAGTACCTTAATGCACGGAATGAATATGAACATGCCAGTGCGTGCTATGAGAGGCTTGAAGCATTATTCATGAGCGGACAGGCGGGAATACTTGCAAGGCAGCTTGAAGACGGAATGCCGTGCCCGGTATGTGGTTCTGTAATTCACCCAAATCCGGCGGCTTTTAATAATGAAGATGTAACGCAGGCATCGGTTGATGAAGCAAGAAGGTCAAGAGACAAGGCAGATGCTGCAAGGCAGAATATGTATACAGAAACAGTCCTTGCCAAAAGTGAATGTGATAATCAGATTAAGCTTATCGAACAGAGCATTCAAAGTGTTATGGGAGAGAATGGGCAGGATGAAGATATTACCGGACTCAAGCTTAAGACAGAAAAAGAACTCACTGATGCCGGTGAAGAGATGCGTAAGCTTAACGAGACAGCACGCATTTACAGAGACAATGAGGATAAGCTTAAGAAGCTTACATCAGACCTTAGTGATATGAGTGTCAGGGTTGATTCACTAAAGAATGAGATATCGCAGGATGAGGTACAGCTTGCACACATGGAATCAGAGATATCGGCACTGTCCAAGAACCTGAGATATTCAGACCGTCCGGAAGCCGAGAAGATTATGAAAGAGCTTGATGACAGGATAGCGGCAGTTGAGAAGTCCTGGCTCAGCCGGCAGGAGCTTGTGGCGAATCTTCAAAAAGAGCTTGCAGGAAAACGTGGAGAAGCGGATAATGAACAGAAAGGGGCGGAGAAGTTAAGGGAAACTTATGAAGCTGCATGCAGAGCATTGGCAGACTCGGTTGAATCTGAAGGATTTGCCTCTGAAGCCGAATATAAAGAAGCAAAGCGGGATAAGGCAGCAATGGCGGTGCTTGAGGCCGGGATTGCCGAATATGACAGGGAAGCAGCCGATAATGCTGTAAAGATTAAGACGCTGGCCGGCCAGATTGACGGAAAGATGCGTGTTGATACGCAGGAGGCTGAGGCGGCAGTCGTACGCATTGAGAAGCTTATCCGCGAAAAATCAGGTCATATGGGTGAACTCTATGCGGATATAAGGGCTAATCAGGAGATAGCTGGTGAGTTTGCAAAGATGTCAGAAGAACGCGCGGGCGCAATGCATAAGTACAGGATATATGCAACGCTTTACAATACGGCGAACGGAAGTCTTACAGGCAGCGTCAAGATTAATTTTGAGACATTTGTATTAAGACAGTATTTCAAAAAGATAATAAGTGCAGCCAACAGGAGGCTGTCGGCAATGAATGACGGGCAGTGGTGCCTTATGTGCCGTGACATTGATAATATAGACAATAAGGGCAGAAAGTCGGGGCTTGATATAGATGTCCATGATGAACTTACTAATTCAGTGAGGGATGTTAAGACACTGTCAGGCGGAGAGACATTTATGGCAGCGCTTGCAATGGCGCTCGGAATGTCTGATATAATACAGAACAGGACAGGGGCAGTGCGCCTTGATACAATGTTTATTGATGAGGGCTTCGGTTCACTTGATGATTATTCAAGGCAGCAGGCGATTAATATACTAAAAGGTCTTGCGGACGGCAGACGTATGATTGGAATTATATCGCATGTTACGGAACTGAAGGAGCAGATAGAATGTCAGCTTGTGGTAAGCAAGACAGGAAGGGGAAGCAGTGTGAAGTGGAGGTAGAAGGCAGATTATGACACGTAAAGAAAAGGCAGTACAGCTTTTTAAAGAGGGATACAACTGTGCACAGTCGGTATTCGGCGCATATGCGGATCTGTATGAGATTCCGGCGGATATGGCATTCAGGATATCGGCATCATTTGGCGCCGGAGTAGGCAGAATGCGTGAGGTGTGCGGATGTGTATCAGGAATGTCACTTGTGGCAGGATTTGAGACAGGAGCAACGGAAGGCGCTGACAGAGATGCCAAGGCGCATAATTACGCGGTTGTCCAGGAGATGGCGAAGAAGTTCAGGGAACGGTCAGGAGGAAGCATAATATGTAAGGAACTGCTTGGACTTAAGAAGCCGGAGGGAAGCACAGTGCCGGCAGAGCGTAATGCAGATTACTATAAGAAGAGACCGTGTGTCGAGCTTATCGTGGTTGCATGCGATATTATTGAAGAGACATTTGACCTCGGAGGACATCCGCTGGCTTGACAGATGTTGTATAATTCTACTGTGAGAACTGTTAGATATATAGTGGTGCAAGCCGCATCATAAGAAAGGAAGTAATAGAGCAATGACAAAGGTAGATATAATTTCAGGATTCCTCGGAGCAGGAAAGACTACATTAATTAAGAAGCTTCTTCTTGAGGCACTCAAGGGACAGCAGGTTGTACTTATTGAGAATGAATTCGGTGAGATTGGCGTAGACGGCGGATTCCTTAAGGATGCCGGAATTGAGATCAGAGAGATGAATTCAGGCTGTATATGCTGCTCACTCGTAGGTGATTTTGGTACAGCACTTAAGGATGTGATTGATAAGTATCATCCGGACAGAATAATTATCGAGCCTTCAGGCGTAGGTAAGCTTTCAGACGTAATCAAGGCTGTAAAGGATCTTCATATCGAGAATGAGATTGAGCTTAACAGCGCATCTACAGTTGTAGATTCACTTAAGGCAAAGGTATATATGAAGAACTTCGGTGAGTTCTTTAATAACCAGATTGAGCATGCCGGAACAGTAATACTCAGCCGTACACAGAATCAGACAGAGGAGAAGCTTGATGCAGTCATAAAGATGATGCGTGAACTTAACCCTAACGCACATATTATTACAACACCATGGGATGACCTTGACGGAGCACAGATTCTGTCAGCCATGGAGAATGTTACTAACCTTGAGCTTGAGCTTCTTGCAGAGCATGCTGAGGCAGAGCATCAGGCACATGAGCATGAGCATCATCACCATGAGGATGGCGGGGAGTGCTGCTGCGGACATCACCACGATCATGACGGGGATGAGCATCATCACGATCATGACGAAGATGAGCACGAGCACCATCATCACCATGAAGATGGCGAGGAGTGTTGCTGTGGACATCATCATGACCATGACGAGCATGACCATGAGCATCATCATCACCATCATGCAGATGAAGTATTTACAAGCTGGGGCGTAGAGACACCTAATAAGTTCACAAGACAGCAGCTTGATGAGATACTTAATAAGCTTGCCAACAGTGAAGAGTTCGGTCAGATACTCCGTTCAAAGGGTATGCTTTCAGATAAGGAAGGCAAGTGGATGTACTTTGACCTTGTACCGGGCGAGTATGAGATAAGAGAAGGAAAGCCTGATTTTACAGGACGTATCTGCGTAATCGGTTCTAAGCTTGCAGAGGATAAGCTTAAGGAGCTGTTCGGTGTCAACTAGATCTGATGCCGGGTAACATTTAACCAAACATGAATGGAGATTATTAATGGATCAGAATTATGAGATTCCGGTATTTCTTATAGATGGATTCCTTGACAGCGGTAAGACTACATTTATAACAGAGACTATAGAGCAGGGACAGTTTGATGAGGCAGAGAAGAAGCTTCTTATTGTCTGTGAAGAGGGCGAGAATGAATATGACGAAGCTATGCTGAAGAAGCATAAGATGGACATGGTCGTACTTGAGAAGGAAGACTTTACTGCCGAGAAGCTTGCCCAGCTTGATAAAAAATATGACCCATGGCTTGTTGTAATCGAATACAACGGAATGTGGGAGATGTCGCTTCTGGATGAGCTTAAGAAGCCATTCGGATGGACAATATATCAGAGAATAACACTTGTTAATGCCGGTACATTTGAGCTTATGTGGAATAACATGAAGTCAACAATGGCAGAGACCATGAGAAGCGCAGAGATGGTAATATTCAACCGCTGTGAGAAGGGAATGAACCTTGGCGGTTTCAGAAGAAGCGTTAAGATTCTTAACGGATTCGCACAGATAGTATTCGAGAATACTAACGGTGAGATTGCATCAATAGCAGAGCAGCTTCCTTATGATATTAATGCAGATGTCATAGATGTTGATGATTCTGATTATGGTATCTGGTATATGGATGTGTCTGAGAGACCTGAAGTCTATAAAGATAAAAAGGTAAGATTCAAGGCACAGGTATACAAGGGCAAGAAGTTCGCAGCCAAGACATTCGTCCCGGGACGTAAGGCAATGACATGCTGTGAGGCTGATACGGCATTTATCGGATATATATGTAATTATCCTGACGTTGCATCGCTTACTGAGCGTTCATGGGTATATGTAGAAGCAGTTATCAAGTATGAGTTCCAGATGTCATACCGCAAGAAGGGTCCGGTTCTTTATGCATCAAGCGTAACACCGGCTGAGCCTGCTGCGGAAGAGATGGTTTATTTCTAAGTCATAATAAAGAGGTGTTTATGAAGGATAAAGACAACAACAATGATGAAGAGCTTAAGAAGGATGAGAAGCCTGAAAAGCCTGAAGACAAAGATAAAGATAATTCTGCAGACAGGCAGGAAGATCCGTATGCATATGAAGACGGCGAGTTCAATCCTGATGAGTGGGATGAGCAGCATCCGACAAGAAAGCGTACCCGTGTTATGCAGAAGGGGCTTGGAATAGTAGTCAGCATTGTTGCATTAATTCTTTTTGCACTTTTGTTTGTTGTGGAATTCCGCTCATACACTAAGGTGAAGAAGAATGATAACACTTATGTAAGTACCGACAACAAGGAAGTTAAGGAAGACGTTACAACGAGTATACTTAACATAATTGAGACGGGCAGCAATTATACGATATATCTCGACAGTGAGACCGGGATAGAGTATGTTATGTTCAAGGTCGGCTCTTCAATAAGTATACAGCCGCTTATTAATCCTGACGGTTCATATAAGCAGTATGTTGAACCTACAACCCCTGCTGGTGGTGCTGCCTCAGAGGCGACTACAAAACATAGCTGGATTGACGGATTTAAAAAGCAGCCGGAAAAGGAGCAGACAACACAGAGTACGGCTACGGTTGGCGCAAGTCTGCCGGAAGCAGTTCATAACAAGTCTGTAACTGCTCCGTCATACAGCAGTGCATCGGCAACACAGGCGGTACAGGGAGAGACAGAACCTGTAACAGCTCCGGCTGACCGTGCGGCAGTACAGTAATTATGGGCAGACTGATGTGGGCTCCGGTCTTTTGATTCCGGTATCATAATATTTATTTTACAGCATTCCTGCAATCAACACGCTTGCGGCGATGCCGGCGAATGTGCATAACAGCGCACCCGGCAGAGTCCAGCGTGTTTTTTTGATGCCTGCAGCTATGCAGTAGACACTCATCGTATAAAAAATGGTTTCGGTGCAGCTCATCATGATTGATGTCACAAGACCTATGTACGAATCGGGACCGTATTTGTCGAATATATCAAGCGACAGTCCGGTCGCAGCAGATGATGAGAACATTCTTACAAACACTATCGGAATAAGCTCGGCAGGAAATGCAATCTTTGAGGACAGACCTGCCGTAACCTGTGCAAGCATATCAAGAAAGCCGGATGCCCGCAGAACGCCTACACCTACCATAAGCCCTATAAGAGTCGGCAGAATTCCGGCAACTGTCTTCATGCCCTCCTTTGCGCCATCTACAAAATCATCATATACGGGGCGTTTCTTTTTCATTCCGTAGACAACAATCCCAAGCAGAACTGCAGGAATAATAAAATCAGATATAATAAGGAAAAATTTCATTCAATCACCCTAATCCTTTCTTGCGCGCACATGCAAGTTTACAGAAAATAATTCCGGCGGCGGTAGATATTGATGTGGCGATTATTGCCGGACCTATTATTGCAGCCGGGTTGGCAGAGCCGTACTGGCTCCGGTATGCGATTATATTCACCGGGATAAGCTGGATTGATGAAATATTTATTACAAGAAACGCACACATTGCATCACTTGCACTGTCCGGGTGCTCCGTATTAAGTTCGGACAGGGATTTCATTGCCATAAGACCGGCCGGGGTTGCCGCCCATCCAAGCCCCAGAAAATTAGCAATCATATTGGTTGAGATGTGTGACATCGCAGGATGATTGTCCGGTACATTTGGAAAAAGCCAGTGCATGACAGGCAGGAGCCTTCGCGTGAGTGCCTCAATGATACCGCTCCGCGTTGCTATTTCCATAAGCCCCGTCCACAGAGACATTACACCAAGCATGGTGATGCAGAGCTCAACGGCATCTTTGGCAGAATCCAGAGCACCATTCGTTACATCAGCCATGTGCCCGGTAAGTGCGCCGTATATAACTCCGATAATAATAAGAACAGCCCATATGTAGTTGAGCATAGAAGCCTCCGCAAGGTGATACTGATATTCTATTGTATGCGTGGGAGTGGGGAAGTGTGCAGGGAAGATTTTTTTGAGTATTAGTTTACCACTTGGGAAGAAAAACGACCACTTGCGCAAAGTGTATTGTAAAAATAACAAAGTTAGTATAAGGTATGAATTATAAAACAGTATTGCAATAGGAGGTGGAGGTGGCATGAAGAAGATATTAAAGTATGTGATATTATCCCTGATCTTAGTATGCCTGATATGTGGAGCAGTTTATAAATTTGTTCCGTTTAATATTGCAAAGAGGTTGGGAATATATGATAACGAAGTGGCGTACATAGTGCCATACAGCGATGAATCAGTGAAAATATCAGGACAAGGGTGCGATGAAGTGGCTGCATTACTTAACGGACTCAAAGGAACTCCTTTTTCCAGAAAAGGAATCATAGGAGCGGCACCGGAACAATTTGTTAATATTGTGTATACGGATGGCAGCTATTCGCGGTGGCAGATAGGCGGTGGCTGGGTATCTGTAAATGCTAATGGCAAATGGAATGATTATAAGATTAAAGAGGATGATGTGCTTGCCAGAATTAATGCTATTCTTGGGTACAGCAGATGATCCGGTTGGGAAAATTGAAGGAAGAAGATATGAGAACATCTTTTAAAGTAGACTGGAACTGCGATGGTTCAGATGAAATTGTATGCATAATGTCCGAACAGTACAGTCTGGATTTTCAGGTAGAATATGCACCAGATGGCATACAATACACAAAAAAACAGTATATACGTGGTCAAGGACAGTATGTAAATGCATTTGAATATAGTAACAGAATTATAGTTATGCAGAGCGGCACCGGCGTAGGGCAGGCGTATATCAGGCTTATAACATTTATAATTCTGATGCTACACTTACAGCAATTGATTATAAGATTTCGGATTATGGCGTTGAGCGAGTGATTAATAAAGAAAATGATGAAAAAGCTGGTGCAGATACAGACAGATGACATGTAGATAATCTAAACATATGAGGGAGATTAAGGACTAATGAAAGGTAAAAAAATAACGGCAGTAATACTGGCAATATTGATAATTGTATTCAATGTTACAGGAAATATTGTGGAAGTAAGAGCGGAAAATGTTAATCCTAATAAGGTATTTAATAGTGCTGGATGTGTAATAACATATTCTCTTAATGAAACATGGGGTGGGGGATATAATGTTAATATTAACATGTATAACGCTTCGGATGTGACAGTAGATAATTGGAAGTTAGGACTAAAACTGAGTGGCAAAATTACTAATGCATGGAATGCTGACATAGTATATAATTATAACGATGGGTATATATTGAAAAACTGTACATGGAATCAGGACATAAAGGCGGGGCAGTGTGTAGATATAGGATTTACTGTTGAAGCAGAGAGAATTGCTTTCCCTGAGAGTATTAACATAATTAGTGAAAAAACGCTTATAGAAAGTAATAGCTATTATTTTGAGTATACTGAGCTGGCGGAATGGAATAGTGGATATAATGCACAGATACAGATTACTAATCGTGGAACCTCAGCAATAGAAGACTGGATTATAGAATTTGACTGCGATAACAATATTAGTGGGATGTATGGAGGTGTTATATCAGAACAGTCAGGAAATCATTATATAGTAAAGAATGTCGAATATAATCAGAATATAGAAGCAGGCAGCAGCGTGATTATAGGTTTATATGGAGAAGGTGCAGATAATCCTGTTAAGAGTGATAGTGTCTTTCTTTATAGCTATGGTGGCATTGCTGGAGAAAAATCAGAGTCTGGAAAAGATGATAGCACCGACAAGAATCCAGAAAGAGTTCCGGATGCAGATGACGATGGGGATGGTCTTAGTAATCAGGAAGAAGAGTTATCAGGAACCAATCCGGATAATCCAGACAGCGATTATGATGGCCTTAGTGATTATGATGAAATATATACATACAACACAAATCCTAATTCAAAAGATTCCGATGGCGATGGAGCATCAGATGCATGGGAAACATATCATGGCTATAATCCGCTTGAATATAATGAAAGTTTCGGACTTTCGTGCAAATATGGTAAGGTCAGTGAGGCACTACCGGTTGTTGCAGGCGTTGAGGTCGAAGTCAGAGATGCAGATGTTAATTCTTTAAAAGTCAGCAGGGTAAGTTCATATGATAATCCGTTTATTACGCCATGTATAGCGGGATATCTTGGCGATGCATATGATTTTAGTATTAATGGACAGTTTGATTCAGCAGAGCTTATATTTGAATATGATACAAATCTTGGAGAGCTTGGAGAGAATTTTCAGCCGAGAATATATTATTTTAATAATGTTGAGAAGAAATTTGAGAAGCTTCCTGACCAGAATGTTGAAGCAGGCAGGGTGACAGCCAAAACTACACATTTTTCGACATATATTCTGCTTAATGAAGTGGAATTCATGGCAGTGTGGAATGCAGATATAAAACCCGAGTCGCAGTATACGGCTCATGAGACATTGAATGTAGTGTTTGCTGTTGATATGTCAGACAGCATGTATGGGGACAATAAGCTGAAAATAGCTGAGGATTCTATACGCACATTTGTGGAAGCATTAGACGAAAAAGATAAGGCTGGTCTGGTCACATTTACAAATCAGGCATCCCAGCAATGTGTATTAACGAGTGATAAAGAACAGTTGCTGGACAGGCTGTCAGTTATGTCAGAAGATGGCTATCTTACAGCAATGTGTGAAGGACTCAGGGCTTCACTTAGATTGTATGACATAGCCCATAATATTAGTGGGAAAAAGATAATAGTAATTATAACAGATGGATATGATGAGCCTGCCAGACCATATGACACTTATTACAAATATCTGGTTGAGAAGGCAAAGCAAGAGGGAATAGCAATATATTCTCTGGGAATAGAAACGATAAATGATAAACTGCTGAAAAGGATATCGGAGGAGACAGGCGGAAAGTATTACAAAGTTTCTACAGCTGAAGAGATTCCGGAAGGCATGGACGCAATCAGGGAAGAGTACATCAAAAAGAATAAGGATAGCAATAATGATGGAATATCTGACTATTACACGGAACTTATTAAAAATGGACAGATTGTATTAAGTAATGGTTCAATGCAGTTAAAGGGAATTGATTTGAATTATAATCAGTCAGGAGAACTGTCGGCAGATTATGATGGTGATGGTCTGCTTAATGGTGAGGAAATTAAGATAATTGATGATGGAACAGTGCCATATATCGTAATGAATTCCAACCCATTATTAATGCATAGTGATGGAGATGGAATTAATGACTACGAAGAAGTCAGAAGAGGCTCTGACCCTATGATATATTCATATGACAGTGCAGCCATAGATTACCTTCTGGATGATAAGTTCTATAATCATGCCAATGTGGCTGATGAGCTGCGTAATAACCCTGCCATGAGAGCTCTGAATAATTACAGTGCAGCAATCTTCAATGTGTGGAAAAGAACTGATATATACGAGGATGTGCTTACGGATTACTATTGTACATATGTAACACAAGATTGTATCGATGAACAGAAACAGGAAGAAGAAAAGAAACTGTGGATAGAAGTACTAAATCAATATATCAATAATCTGCAAAAATGTGCAGAGATTACAAGCAGTGTGTATAGTGAAATTAAGAATGTTAATGCAATGATAGATATGGTCAATGGTGTATCAGACAAGAAAAACTTAGATGCAAATTTTTATGAAAGAGTAAATAAGTTAATTGTTTCAATTAATCATATCAGCGAAGATGCAACCAAGATACGTGCAGAAGTAAATGGAAATAAGTATATTGTCAGATATCTTGATATTAACAATGTGCGTGAGATGGTTGGCAATGGACTTGATATGGTTGACAAAGTGACAGATGCAATCCCTTATGTAAGCTATGGCGTTGACGTGATAGATACAATAACTGATGCTGCAAGAATACATGCCAACCAGAGGGCGATAGAGGATAATCTTGACGCTCTTGATTATATTATAAATAATGATGATGACGAATACATGCGTACAGCGGCTACTAATATCAGGAATCAGATGGCTGGTAATTATATTAATAAAACAATTGAGTGTGTTATAGGCGGATTTGAAACCGTTATAACAACAGCAATAAAGAATATGGCAGAAAAGAATATATATTATCTGGTGGCAACTGCAATCAGGGATACATTCGACATTGTGACGGGAATAAGTGAAGACATAAGGCAGGAATTCAGAATGAATACATATTATTCAATTGACAGTGCGTATGCATGGCTGCTTGGTCCGCTCACGCAGAAGCATAATAAAAAAGGATATTACGAGGAAGAATCACAGGATATGAACAGACTGTATGTGAGATATCTTAATAATATTACGCAGAGCAGGATACTTGGTGAGCAGGAATATTATTATTTTATCAAAAGTGATGGCTTTTATATATTCAAGGACTTCTTTGACATGAAGAATACAGAAGAATGCAGACAGAATGTTAATGATTCAGTAAGTAATATAATACAGCGTGCGAAAAGGCTTGATGTCAGAATATCTGGTAATATAAACCCTGTGGTGTGAGGAGGATGATATATGCTTACAGAAGTACTATGCATGCTTGCATTTTGTGTGATTGTAATATTAGTGGAATTTATATGGCACTACAGCATGTATGATTTAATAGATGCTGTATGTGTGGAATTCACAAGCCGGAGAGGCGGATATCAGGGACAAAAATATTATCCTGCAACATATGAGTATGAGATAGATGGAGAGAAGTACAGTACATATGCTGAGGCAATATGGAAGCCCAAAGTAGATGTGCCATGCAAGCTGTTTGTGGGAAAGAAAAATCGTAATAAGATAGTGCCATATACTTCTGTTATGAAAATAGTATGGTTATGTGTATTTGCATGTGTGCTGGGAATGATAGCACTTATCGGAGGTATTGCAGTTGGGTATTATCCTGAACTCTGGTGAGGAAAAGAAAGTATTATGTCTGCTGATACAGCGTGCGAAAAAGCTTAATGTCAGGATATTCGGTAATATCAAGGATATAGTGTGATTGCAAAATGCCATTTTCAAGATGAATAGTTGTGCATATTCAACACATTTGTAAGCAGGTACTTTGTAACCGTCGGCGTTTAGCGGCTGTATTTCAGCCGCTTATGCGCCGCTACGAGTTGCAACGTAGCGGGAGCGTGCCTGCGACGAATTGTTAAATATACACAACGTCCGTTATTGATTTACAGCATTTCGCAAACGCCTGATAGATTATTTGCAAAAAGGAGGAGAACAGCATGTATGGACAGTATGACAGCTCAGACGGAAGCATGGATGCCATGGGACTGAATGTGGACAAAAAAATGTATAAGAAATCAGGCATTGAGTTTCATGAGGAGGACGAAAAAGAAATTGATGCCAGAATGAAGGAAGAATTCGAGCAGAGCAAAAAGCGAAAGGGATTCCTGCAAAGAATATTTAAACATAAATAATAGTCAAAGAAAAATTGCTGTCCGAAGCATAAGCCGCGGACAGCAATTTTTATTGAATACAGAACATTTACTTAGCAGTAATGCTTACAGAAAGCGGAAGCTGTGTTGAGGCATCAGAATTACCATGTCTTAAAACTGATATTAAGATCAACATTTGTGCTGATTCCGTTAACCTTACCACTCTCACTGTACTGCCAGATGCTTATGTCATAAGGTATATATGGCATCTGGTTGTAATCTGCGTACCACTTGTCATATGCAGTAAGTCTGCTTATATCGACAAGAGACGCAAATCCCTTGATGTTGGCATATATCATAGGCGTGTAGCCGGCTGCTTTGATACGTTCACAGAATGCGATAACTGCATCGGTAAGCTCACCCTGTGACAGATTTTCCTGACGGTAGGAGTCATTTACAATCTCTTCAACATCAATCACAACCGGATAATTAATCTTAAACGGCTTGAGCGTGTTAATTACAAAATCAGCCTCCTCCTCAGCTTCGGCAGTAGTTATTGCCTGTGAGAAGAAATATGCACCGACGTTAAGACCATTCTGTATGGCACCTGCCGCATTAGTCTTGAAGGCTTCATCTTCCTTAATGATACCGGTACCATAAGAGCGGTAGCCGACACGTAAGAAAGCGTATTCAATGCCGTCTGTCTTCACCTGGCTCCAGTCAATGTCACCCTGATACTTCGATACGTCAATTCCGCGGTGTGTCTGGATTGCAGCATCGCTGTAGTTCATGAAGCCTCTGTCATCCTTGGAGAATGCGGACAGATTGAGGTTATGCATAGGAAGCGACTTATTGATATCAACAAAGACGTATCTGCCGTCATCAGCAAATACAATCTTATCAGTAAATGTCTTCTTGAGATATGATATTGTTGATGTGCCGTTAGAAAAATTCTCGCGCATGTTGTCAAGAACAGCCTGACGGCCATGTGCCTCAGCAGCCTGAGCCATCTTATTGGCTACATCCATGGAATATGCCGGATTGGATATGCCGGCTTCAACATAAGCCTTCTGCTGTCTGCGGTATTTTATGTTAGCAGATATAGCGGCAATTGTACTTACGACAGCGATAATTGTAACAACTGCGAGTATAAGAAGGTATCTGTACGGACTTGCCTTCTGACGCTTAGCCTTCTGCTGACGCTGCGGCTTAGGCTGGCGTGAAAGATTTTCCTGATTAATATTCTGTGTATTCATATTTTCACTTCTTTCGATTTGGTCTTTACGAACTTACATTCTTATACTAAAATAGTAAGCTGATATTGTCAATGAATATAAGGATGGAAAATATTTTGTTAAATTATACATTAGCGGCTGTAGCGGCAGCAGTTGCCATAGCCGTTGTTTTATTACTGATAAGAAGACACCTCCGGTGCGGGGAATGGGACGACATGGATGGCGGTGAGTTTGAGCTGTACTGTGCTGATCTTCTTGAAAAAAGCGGATTCACCGATGTAGAGGTTACGAAGGCAAGCCATGACTACGGTGTTGACATACTTGCCGAGAAGGACGGAGTATCATATGCGTTCCAATGCAAATGCTATACAGAGCCTGTAGGTATCAAGGCAGTTCAGGAGATATATGCGGGACGTGATTATTATGACTGCATGGTCGGTGTTGTCATGACAAACCAGTATTTTACGACGCCTGCAGTCAATGTTGCAAAGAAGCTTAAGATTATGCTGTGGGACAGGGGATATCTTGAAGCGATGATGGACGAGCGGTAGTCATATTGCACAGCACATTTATAAAATATTGTAAATGTATAACAATATTTATTACACTTGCGAAAAATATATTCTGTAAAATAAAAAAGCTGTTGAAAGTTTGTTAATGTATAACAATCTTTTAACGGCTTTTTTGTGCGTAATTAAGCTGGTTTTTCTGTTGACTTTTGCCTGCGGCGATGATAAATTGTTAATCACAGCACAGCAGTCAGTTCCTGCAGAGCTGTTCATTACGGTACTGGACTGCTTTGGCACGTTCGATTAAGTACTTGTATCTTTTTTGTTCTGAATTGAGCTGATAGATATAGCAGTCTATCAGGTCAGGTTCAACAGCATTTTCAAAGTTGGAATATGCTGTTTCGATAGCATTTTTTGTCATGGCAATTTCCTCAAGAAGATATTTTTCTTCGTAAGTAAGCGGTTTTTGTTTTGTTTTTTCTTTTCTGAACATAAGACCTGCTTTCATTAAGATTTCTTAAAGGTTTCGTTATAAGTAATTTTTACCATCATCTTAATTATAGTCACGGCTATAAGAATCTATACAGTTTATTATCAGATAATTCCAAATATGTTTTATCAGACAGTGGCAGCGCGCAGCAACGCTAAGCCACGGAAAGGAGGCCTGTCTGCAGATTTTTGGTATGGCAGCGGTGACAGCTGTTACTTTGGCGGCGGCAGCCTGCGATTATATTTCTTATAAGATTCCTAACAGACTTATCCTGTATGCGGCTTTTTCAATCGCGGGCGGAATAATTACAGAAGCAGTGTGGATGAATACATGCAGTCCGGGCATGATTGCTGATATTCCGGCAAGGATGATTGTAATGCTGATTATTCTGATTCCGGTATATCTCGTGCATGCGGTTGGTGCTGGTGATATCAAGCTTATGTGCGTTATGGCATCGGTTACGGGCGTTAAGAGGGCATGTGTGATATTCGCTGTGGCACTGGTGATATCGGCGTTGTACGGAATTCCGGTTCTTATAAGAAGGAGGGGATGCGGTATGCACAGAATACATTTTTCGTATGCAATATTAGCGGCACTGATTATGAGCATATTAAGTACACAGATTATATGGTGAGAATTTTAAGGGAAAATGACATGAGGGGGAGAGAATAATGGAAAAAGTATGTGCGGTTTTTGATTATGATGAACAGTACGCAAGAAGACTTATGAATGCCATGAATTCACGTAAAGGTGTTAATTACAGGACAATTATGTTCACGGAGGAATCTGCACTCGGTGAATATATGGCAGACAGGCAGCTGCCTCTGCTTGTGGTTGGGGAAGAGGCAATGGAGCAGATTACGGACACACACAGAGTAAACAGGGTTGTTGTATTGCGGGAGGATTCAGGCACAGCAGGGACATACAGTAATGAAAAGGTCTCAGAGGTCTATAAGTATCAGCAGGCGGACTCGCTGATATATTCAATTGTCGGAGATGAAGTCTCAAGAATATATACATACGCTGATGACAGAAAGGTTATCGGAATATATTCACCGATACATTATGCAGGCAAGACATCATTTGCACTGGCACTTGCTTCTGCATGCGCCAAATCGCAGGAGCGTGTGCTATACGTGAATATGGAGGAATTCTCAGGACTGTCGGAACTTCTTCCTGACTGTGGTGCGGGAAATATGTCGGATGCACTCTATACATACAGGACTAACAGGGCAGCATTTGCCAATGCACTTGAGAAGATTGTCGGCAGGACAGGCGACGTATATTATATTCCGCCAATAAGATGCGCTGATGACATTACATGCCAGACGGCGGAGGAGTGGCAGGATTTTATAACAGATATAGCTTCAAGCGGGCTGTATGACACGATAATTCTGGACATAGGAACACTTGTAAGTGAGCCGTGGCGTGTGCTTGAGGTATGTACAAGAGCGATAATGCCTGTGCGCGAGGACTACATCTCAATGCAGAAGTTAAATGATTTTGAGACTTATATGCTGTCAATGGGAAGAGAGCATATATGCGGAATTATAGAGAAAATGCTGCTGCCGAAGGATAACGGTATGGTGCTTGATAAGGGATATCTTGATGCAGCAGAGTATGGCACGCTTGGAAGACATGCAAGGGAGGTAGTTAAAAGCTGGCAGTGACAAAGATATCATTGGATAATAATTTGCAGTCAAAAGCACAGGATATGCTGAAGAACCGCGTCAGGGAAGAGATGAACCTTGGGGAGGACATGACGGACGAAGAGCTGCTAAGTCTGATTGACAACACAATGGGATATGTTGCATCACAGATTCCGCTCCCGGTTAGTTCAAGGCTTGATATACGCAGAAATGTATTTAATTCAATGAGAAGATTCGGCGTACTGCAGGATCTGCTTGATGATGACACGATAACCGAGATTATGGTCAACGGGCAGGGACGGATTTTTATTGAGAGACAGGGCCGTATAAGCCTCAGCGGCAGATGCTTTGAGTCGCAGCAGGATCTCGAGGACGTAGCGCAGAGAATTGCCGCGTGGTCTAACAGAACTGTTAATGAAACGGAGCCGATTCTTGATACAAGACTTGCAGACGGTTCCCGTGTCAACATAGTACTTGATCCGATTGCGATTGAAGGCCCTGCAATAACTATAAGAAAGTTCTACGATACACCAATAACCATAGAACGGCTTATAGAGCTGGGCTCAATAACGAAGGAGGTATCATGCTTCATGGAGTGTGCGGTAAAGGCAAGATATAACATATTTGTAAGTGGCGGAACGGGTTCCGGTAAGACAACCTTCCTTAATGCACTGTCCAATTATATACCTGCAGACGAGAGAATCATTACGATTGAAGATTCGGCAGAGCTTCAGATACATGATGTGGACGGAAAACCACGTAATCTGATACGCCTTGAGACGCGCAATGCCAATATGGAAGGCAATAATGCAATAACAATAAGAGACCTGATTAAGTCCTGCCTGCGAATGCGTCCGGATCGTATAGTCGTGGGAGAGATAAGGGGTGCTGAGGCAATTGACATGCTTCAGGCAATGAATACCGGAATGGAAGGAAGTCTCTCCACAGGACACAGCAACAGTGCGACAGACATGCTTAACAGGATTGAGACAATGGTCCTTATGGGAATGGATATGCCTGTTCAGGCAATAAGAAGCCAGATTGGTTCGGCGATAGATATTATAGTACATCTTGGAAGGCTGCGTGACAAATCAAGGCGCGTGCTGCAGATAGTCGAAGTAACGGGATACAAAGATGGTGAAATTGCGCTTAATCCGCTGTACCGATTTGAAGAAACGGGAGAGCAGGATGGCAGGGTATGCGGAAGACTGGTGAAGTGTGGATGCATGACTAATACAGATAAATTTATAGCTGCGGGGGTGAGAGATTGGGGACAGACGGAAAACTGCATGCGGGAATAGCATTTGGAAAAGACATTAGATTGTGGCTTAAGAGTCTTTTCATACCTGTTGCGGTGGGAATCATATTTTATAACTCGTTTCTTGCGGTTATTCTGCTGCTTCCACTGTGCTGGGTATATGTGAGAATTCAAAAAAGAGAGCTTGCAAAGCGGGAGGATGAGCGGCTTGCCGGTGCATTTAAAGACGGAATAATAGCAGTTTCATTCTCACTTAACGTAGGTTATTCAATTGAAAATGCATTCAGGGAAGCATACAAAGAGATGCAGATGTTATATGGAAGTGAAAGCAGGATAGCAAAAGAGTTTAGGATTATATGCAACAGAATGGCACAGAATGAGAATGTTGAGGACATTCTTGAAGATTTTGCGGCCGAGAGCGGAGTGGAGGATATTCTGTATTTTGCCCAGGTATTCAGATACGCCAAGAGAAGCGGAGGAGACCTTATGTCAATAATCCGTAATACAGCGTCAGTTATAAGGGATAAGAATGAGGTGGCTGAAGATATAAGGACAATAATAAGCGGACGGCGCATGGAGCAGATGGTAATGAATTTTGTGCCGTTTGGAATAATTGTATATCTGCGGCTTGCATCGCCTGAATTTATAGAGCCTCTGTATGGCAACGCCGCAGGGGTGGCAGTGATGACGGGGTGCCTTGCGGTATATGCATTGGCAATCGCATTGGGGAGAAAGATAACGGATATAAAGGTATAGATGCATAGATATGCGTAACAGGGGGAGATTGTATGGATATCGGCGAATATATAGAGCACTGCACAGTTAAGTGTGAACGGTTTGCAAAAGAAAAGCTGGAAATTAATATTCAGCATGAATGGATGTACAGAATTATTGTGGCAGCCGGAGCCATTGTTATAACAGGATTTTTAAGTGCGGCGGCACTTTGTGCAGGAAAGAATACGAATCTGGATAATGGGCGGATTACAAGACCGGGAGCAGGAGAGGGTGCGCTGAATCTGGACATACAGGCAATAGATGAGAATAGTGGGCAAAAACAGCAGATAGCTGTGGAGGTCCTGCCAAGGCAGCCCACGTATGAGGAAGCTATGAACAGCTTTGCCGGTGCAGACAGCTTTGTGTCTGATAATATTGTTGCGGACAATGAGTCCTTACAGCATGTAACCAGAGATCTTGATCTTATGACGCAGATACCTGAATATGGAATAAATGTTGAATGGTACTCGTCAGATTACGATATCGTCGGATATGATGGAAGCGTCAATACTGATAGTATTGGCGGTACCGGAACCAATGTTGAACTTACAGCATTGATGACATGCGGAAGTTATAAATCTGAATACAGATATCAGGTACATGTTGAGCAACCGGATCTGAATGGGGAAGAAAGGCTGTGGAAATCAGTAAAAGCATCCGTCGATGCGGTACTTGAATCTGAAAAGCATTCTGATACTGTAAGTCTGCCGCAAAGTGTTGAAGGACATTCCATACGTTATGAGGAGAATAGCGGAAATGCTGTTCCGGCAATAATTATGGCAGGTGTACTTGCAGCGGCCGTGTTAATAGCAGGACGTGAACAGGGAAAACGCAAGGCGGTCAGGCTGAGGAATAAGCAGCTTCAATATGATTACACTGAGATTGTGTCTAAGCTGACACTTCTTACGGGTGCGGGCATGTCGGTAAGGCGTGCATGGGAAAAGATTGCACTTGACTACAATAATAAGATGAAGGACATGCCAAAGGAAAAGTACCATGCGGTATATGAGGAGATGATGACGACGCTTCGTCAGATGCAGTCAGGAATGTCTGAGAATATGGCATATGCTGAATTTGGACGGAGATGCGGTATCAAGGAATACCGAAAGCTCGGCACGCTTCTTGAACAGAATGTACGGAAAGGCACAAGAGGACTTTCGGTGCTTCTTGAACAGGAATCAGCGGAAGCGTTTGAACAGCGCAAGAATCTGGCAAAGCAGCTTGGAGAAGAGGCAGGAACAAAATTATTACTGCCAATGATACTTATGCTTGCGGTAGTTATGGTAATCGTAATGGTTCCTGCGATGATGTCTTTCAATTTCTGACGGAATAAGAATGGGGGAATATATATGGTGAAAAATATTATAACAAAGTTTGTGGAAGATGAGGATGGAATGGGTGTTGTTGAAATCATCCTTATAATCATTGTCCTTATCGGATTGGTAGTAATCTTCAAGAGACAGATTACATCACTTGTCAATTCTATATTGTCAAAGATGACGAGCCAGGCCAATCAGATATAGACAGAAAAGATGTAACATTTTATGGGATTGGAGATTGGAAATGTATGCGGTTTTACAGATTAAAAGCACAGATAACCGTGCTTGCATCACTTACTATAATATTGGTGCTTGCGGTTGTATGCACCTCAATAAAATCAGCATCTGATGCAGCAGTTAATGTAAAGCTTGGAATGGCTGCCAATCTGGCTGTTGAATCGGTCTTTGCAGGTTATACAAGGCAGATTGCAGACAGATTTAATATTCTTATAATGCCTGACAGGCAGTCGCTTGAAGCTGACATTACTTCATATGCCGGCAAGAGCTGTGAGAATAACGGAAGATTCGGAGGGGCACAGGCTCTGGCATGTGACATTACAGCAAAGACATACCCGACAGATGAAGGTGGCAGTGTATTTGCATCGGCAGTGGCTTCATATATGCAATATGGCGTGTTTAGTGAATTTGCAGATATGCTCATGGGGAGCGAAAAAAGAATCAGGGCAGAGTACAGGACGGGAGAACTGGCGGAAGAGATTGCACAGTGCCGTGAGGATATTGCAGCAATTGATTCGGTATTACTGGAGCTGATTGCGCAGGTAGAAGGAATTGACTCTGCCGGAGGTTATTTTAAAAGTGAGAATGACGGACCTGCTGCAACAGGACAGGGATTTGTCAAAACAGCGGCGCCTGATGAGCCGTCACCATCACTTATGGGGGTAAGTGATCTGCGTGTGTATAATGTCATGAAACCGCATTATTCCAATCTGTCAGCAATATTAAGTGATATTCAGGATGATGCATATGAACTGGACAATCTTGATGATGATGCATCACCACAAAAGGAAAGATGGCTGAAGGCATCAGTCTCCGGTTCAATATCTGAACTTGAAGATGCTGTGGATTCAGCAAAAGCTGCGTGCGAAAGAGGAATAGAGCTTTGCAATATGTACAGGAAAAGCAAAGATTCGGTTGTGAAAAAGGCAAAGACTGCGCAAGGCCATATAGATGAGAGCAGGAATCTTATCGGAAAGGAAGTCGCGGATGTCCTGTATGAAGATGCAGGGAAAATCGGGCAATTCGCAACGGATGACGCTATCTGCGATGCGGAGACGGTATATTCGGCATTAAGGGATATATTGCCGTATTTTATGCTGCTTTCACAGAGGACACAGGACATAAGCAATGCTTACCGCGATGGCAGCTACGGAGAAGTGCAGGACCGGTCACATGATGCCCGGATGACTGCGCAGGCAATAAGATATTCGGGACTGAAATTTAATTATTCAGGGGTTGTATTTAAGAAGAATAAGGCGGATAAGGGGATGTTTCAGAGAGTGCGTGATGTAATGTCCAAAGGCATGATGGGGATTGTGCTTGAAGATGGGGCAGAGGTATCGGAGAAGCAGATAACATTTTCAGACCTGGCAGATTCAGCCGTAAGTTATGACAGGTCGCATCTGGATGGCGTACTTACACAGATAAAGAATACGATACTTTATGATGAATATGTGATGATGCATTTTGACAGCTATACGGATTATATAACGAATGACCGGGGAGGCGGCACAAATACAGAGAATGCCAGTGTATCAGGTGATGAAGGCGAATTGCTGGATTACCAGGCGGAGTACATACTTAACGGATGCAGGACAGATTATGACAATCTTTTTATGACTGTCCTTAAGCTGTCTGCATTAAGAGAGGGGACAAATTTTGTCTGTCTTATGACAGACAGCGCCAGAAGGCAGGAGTGCTACGCTTTGGCGCTTGCAATGTTTGGTTTTACGGGGATGCCGGCAGTAGTCACGGCTGCTGAATATGTAATCATGGCATTATGGGCTTACGCGGAAGCGTTGTCGGACGTAAGGCAGTTAATGGCTGGGGATAAGGTAGAGCTTGCCAAGACGTCGGCAACGTGGAAACTGAGTCTTGAGGGAGCTGCTGCCTGTGATTTTGGGAAAAAGGATTCAGACCGGTCAGATTCCGGAAGCAGCAAAGGACTTGATTATGAAGAGTATCTGCGGATACTTCTTATGATGTGTCAGCGTAATCAAAAGTATTACAGGACAATGGCACAGATAGAGCTGTGGGCAGTAAGGCGCGGATGTCAGGA